>ERZ1034680.583-NODE-583-length-17357-cov-74.942798_pt1 | contig 17357 bp, 18 predicted proteins | sample MGYA00520639_ERZ1034680 | MGnify/ENA primary metagenome ERZ1034680 (study PRJEB33766, sample SAMN09781760) | gut metagenome | biome: gut microbiome | host: Homo sapiens | place: Madagascar | study: EMG produced TPA metagenomics assembly of the PRJNA485056 data...
GAAGGAAGTATGAAAATGGAAGATACTAGGCTCTTGGGGGGGTCTGCTTGCTGATCCGGAGGTTTTGTTTGAGGCTCTTATTGAGGCTTACCTTGTTGTAGAGGAGGATTGATTTAGGTTTTCGTGGGCTGACTGCTTATGGTTTCTGATGGTATGGGAAAGCCCCTAGGTTTGTTGGCCTAGGGGCTTTATTGTTGTGTTTTACTGTTTGTCTGTTACTGTGATTTTGAGGCTGTCTAGTTTGGCTTTTACGGCTTCTTGTACGGTTTTGGAGATGGTGTCGGGGTCGGCTCCTTTGCTTTCGGCTAGGGTTTTGACGGCTTCGGTGAGGGCTGTTACTTGGGTGATGAGCTGACTGGTTTTGTTGTCGATTCCGGTGATTCGGTCGCCGAGTTTGGTGCCTTGTATTGGCTGTTCGACAACGAGGTTGCCTAGTGCGGATGCGTGGGTTTTGTTGTCCCATTGGGAGAGGCGGAATAGTTCGGTTTTGGTGGCGTTTGCCGCCGTATCGGTGCCTTGTATGCGGTCGCGCATTTTCACGCCGTTTTGGTTGAAATTCCACACGTCTTCTGCTGACATGTCGTCTTCTCCTTTTAATAGTTGGTTTGCCTTGTGGATTACATAGTCAACGTCCAGGCCGTTGATGGTGTTGTCGGGACACCCGTAGTGATCTGTTCCGGGCACTTCTCGATGCAGCCATATATTGCCTTTGAGTCCATTATGCCATAGATACGTCCAGCCGTATCGTCGTGCTATATCGGCGCAGAGTCGAGCGCTGGCGTCCATGCATGCCTGGGTGCATGGCACGCCGGCCATACCTCCTTCGTGTTCGATGCTGATTGTCGAATTGTTTGAAGCGTAGTTTGCGTCGCTGTAGCAGCCATCGTTCTCGCTTACGTATTGATGGATGCTGCCGTCTGCGCCGATGCCGTAGTGTGCGCTTGCCTGTGTGGAAGGGTTTTTGAATACGCTGTCGGTTCCGGCGAGGTAGCCTACCATGATGTGGAGTGTGATGTGGGTGATGGTGTAGCCGTTGCGTCCGTTGTAGTGGTTTGGTGAGCCTATCCATGTGATGTCGTCCATGGGGTCAGTTCTCCTTATGTTTTGGATTATTGGGGTTTTGGGTGAAGATGTTCATGAATGGGGTGTTTTCGAGTTCGGGGTTGATGGCTGTGATGTTTTCAAGGATCGATGTGAGTTCGATGAGGCAAATGCCGCTGACGGTGCAGTTGAATATGTTAATGGGGAAGCCGAGGTTGAGGTGTGTGTTGAGCGTGTCTATGAACCATGCCGTGAATGCGAGCAGGAGGTAGGCGAGTTTATGGCCCAGTCCTTCCCGCATTCTTTTGGAGTTGAGATTGCCTTGCATGCAGGCTTTTATCACGCCGGTAATGTAGTCGGTTGAGACGAAGAACAGGACTGCAATGGCGCACCACATGTCCGATTGTGTCATCGTTGGTTTCCTTTCTTTTTATTTGCCTAACAGGTCTCCGAGGATGAGGGCGAAGTCCGCTTTGACCTGAGAGTCGTCGAACCGTATTTTGCCGAGCCGGTATCCGGTGGCGAGTCGTCTTACCACGTCATCGGACTTTTTGACGTACCATGTTTTTTCGTCGACGTGATTGGGGTCGAGTGTGTAGGTGGGCCGGCCGCTGTGTTTGGGGATGCGTCGTGAGATGTATTGTGAGACGTGTCCGTCCTGTTCGGATATGGTCGCCCAGATGCCGAAGCGGTCGTAGTCGGCGGTGTCCAATATGTAGGATAGGTCGGCGTCCGGTGGTATCGTTGCGATGAGCTTGTCCGATTCGTCGCGGAACTTGTTGCGAATGGCATAGTCGGCGTAGTCGTTGTCGTATTGTTCGAGGAACCGACCGAATTTTGATTTGGCGACTTTAGCTGAGAAGCCGCCATAGTCGGCTAGTTCGAGGCAGATGAAGCCACTGCAGTAGAGCCTGTACTGTTGCCGGCCGGCTTGCTGTGCGCCGATGTCCAGATGGTATTTGGCGAAGTACGGGTTGGCTTTCTGCACGGCGTTGGATAGGAAGAGCACTTTGGTCCGGTCCTGCCAGCGGTCCACCGTATTGTAGAATTCCGAAAATGAGTTGACTTCGTTGCTGAGGAATCTCAGGTTGTCGGGGAAGATCTCGTCGAAGACGATCAGGTGGACTTTGGGATAGGCTACCGATTTGAGGCCTCCCGCTTGGGAGAGGGCGATGAAATAACAGCATGTGCGCCAATCCTTTTCCTCCCATGAGTTTTTGTGTAATTGTCCTTTTTCGCCATTGACACGAAACTCGTATTCGGGGAAGAAGCTTTGAATGTCCTTGAAGAATGTCTCCTTGCGTTTCTGCTCCACATCGGTGCGGCGGAGGTAGACGAATTCGTGGCCATGTTTGAGATAGTCTTTGATGCCGTATCGCTTTGCGGCGAATGTTTTACCGAGGCCGCGCGCTCCGACGATGAAATTCCATGGGGCGTTGCGGGTGAGCAGATCGTGGAGGTCATAATAGTCATCTTCGCCCAATGTCTGCAATACCATGTCGACATCACCTCCGTATAGAGAAAAAGGGGTGCGATGTCATGGCTGTCATCACACCCCATGTCGACCAAGGGAAGTTATGTGTGCGTCTAAAATGCCGACGCTCCCCATTATAGCATACGCCGCGACTAAACGTAGCGTCTGATTTCCCATGTCGCGGCGGCTTGCATGGTGGCTTTCATATCCTTGAGGGTCGGCCCGTTCCCGGGTCCGCCGTGGCCGAGACAATGCGACCCGTCGCCGGTGACCATTTCGACATGATCGTAATTGACGTAATCATACCCCCAACACAATAGGAGCAGGTCGCCGGTCTGCGCGTTTTTCAAGGCCTCATCTACGCTCGTACCACTGCTGACGTAGACGCGTCGTCCCTTGCTTTTCATGGCTCCCGTCCACGTGCCGACATCGATGCCGAGCGCATCCTGATAGGCTCGCCAGATCGTGCTCGAACAGTCCCCATAGCCTGTGTGGAGCGGATCCAATCGCCCTCCGGCTTGGGAGTAGGCGAAACGCCCCTGCCATGATAGGTAGAGATCATACACTTTCCGTCGGTCCGAAGTGGTGCTGCCGCTACTGCTGCCTCCTTCGGTCTGTCCGCCTGAGATTTCACTGCCTTTGCGTACTCTTTCGACCCAATTCTGGGCGGTAGTGTGGTAGAACGTGCTCACCTTCCCCTCGTCATGCAGGTACATGCTGTCGCCTTGCACGTGGATCCAACGGGTGTTTTTCGGTTTGGATTCGATGGCGGGGTTGTTGCCGCCCGGCGTGGTGTCGATGCTGCCTGACTGGCCGAAGTCCGGTGGCGCGCTCGACCCGTCCCAAGAGGATAGGAGCCGGTAGACGGTATCGTACCGGCTTGGATAGCGGCCGAGCACGGCGTCATTGAGTGCAGTGGCGTGGAAGAGCTCGAGGGATCCGGTGGCGCTGACATTGCCCAATACCACCAAGGCTCGCTGCGGTGACTGGTGGTACATGCTTGTGAAGAAGATACGCTCCCTGATATTGCCGGCAGGGAAGCCGTACCCGTCGCAGGCAGCGGAGTACGCCGCATAATCCGACTCCCACAAGTCCTGTTCGACCTTGTGGAATTCGCTCCGGTTCGCCCACATGATGAAGGCGTTGCCTTCCGCGCGGGTCAGATATCTGCTGGTCCACGTAATATCGTTGGCTTCGACCTGCCCGGCCAGGGTGGGCGCGTCCTGTTTGAATCGGGCCCATCCGGTCGGATCCTCGTTGCGACCCTTGTCAAGGAGGCCATAGGCGCGGGTGCCGTACCATTGCATCATCCCCAACGTGATCGGATCATTATAATTGACCGCAGTCCACGAATTACCTGATTCGACCTTGCCGATCACATACATTGCATACATACTCTGATTGCTCATCGTAATGCTCCTCAAATACGATAAAGGAACCCTCTCATCCAAGGGGGTTCCTTTCGACCTGTCACGGTCACATGCCGGCCATCCATGACCAGTCGCCTATGATCCACTGATCGGTCGCAAGGGATCCGAATTGCAGGCTGATCTTATTCGGTCCGACGAGCACATATTTGGAATTGATTCCGGTCGGGAGCCATTTCTCCTGGGCGTTCCCCCCCGCCCACCAAGGGATGGTGGACGTGTCGACAACGCCCACGCCGGCATCGATACTGCGTCCCGACTGTGCGTGCAGTCGGAATTGTATGATGCCATTGGATTCGGTGATCGTCGAGTCGAAGCTTTTCCAGATCGGGTCGCCTGTGATGGGCGCCTGGGAGCAGGTCTTCGTCCTTGTCGGCCACATTTCGGTCCGCTGGGAAAACAGCATCTGGGCGATGATGTTCGCGTATACGGCATATCCTTCCGCAGTAACGTGGATATAGCCGTCCGCATTGCTTCCGTCAAGGTACGTACCCCACCGATGTACACCATCCACGACGATTACGTGACGATTGGCCAATGCGGCCTGCCTGATGCTTTCCAAGCATTTGCTATGATCCTGCAGTCCGAGGCCTACGCCACCAAGGATGGGCAGTACGATGATCCTCGCCTTCGGAGCCTGCGTCGCGATCGTATCATACAGAGCCTTGGCGGAACTCCACACGTCATTATTATTGTCGTTGACACCGCCGATGACGAATACCGCATCCACGCTCGACTTGTCGGACACCTGATCCCATTGAACGCGGAAATTTGTGCTCACGTCATATCCGGAACCGGACACGGCCTTGTTTTCCATGGCATCCCAGCCGAAAATCTGATCGACGAGGTACGGCAATGCCGAAGCCGGATGTTCGGTTCCGGAGTAGAATCCTTTGCTCATGGAGTCTCCGAGGAAGACGACATGCTTCCAGGCAGTGGGGTTCCCGTATGCGGAACGCTCATGGCTTGCGGCGATCAGGCTTTCGATCTGGGGTTTGGTGTAGGTTTCCGCCTTGGCATAGGCGTAGTCGGTGGATGCCTTCGCATCCCACGTCGATGCCTTGGCTTGGGCCGCAGTCACCGTATTGTCTCCGAAAGCGGCCTTCAGCACCTCATCGTCATGCGTGATATTGGCTTCGTTGGCGGCGACCCTGCCCTTGAATGCGGTGGCGCTGTCCGTATCCGTCACACCCATGCCGCCCAGAAGTCTGAGCGAAGAGTCGGCTTGTGCCGCGGCACCGTCCCACTGGGCTTTCTTCGTTTCGGCGGCGGTCGCGTCAGTCGCGCCGAGCTTGGATAGGATGTCGGTATTGGCGGCGATCTTCCCGTCCTGGGCCTTGAGAGTGGTCGAGGTGGAGGTTTTCACGTCGTCGATCCTGTCGAGATGGTTCTTGAGCGTCTCGTCGATGGTCCTCATGGAGCCGTTGTAGCCGTCCCTCAAGTCGGCCGGATCATTGTCCCCATATAGGTTGAGTGCGTAATTGTCCGTCTGGTCGTACATTGTCGTCATCATGCTTCCTTACTATTGTTTTCCCGGACGAGTGTTTCAAGCTGGGTGATTTTCCTGTCCAATGCCCTCATGGCCTCATTATATCCGCCCCTCAGGTCCATGGGGGTATTGTCCGTATATAATGGCAGTCCAAGATGCCGGGTCCTGTCATACATGTCGTCGCTCATTGCCGTTGTGTCCTTTCCCGCGGCGTCACCCGCGGCTCCGTATTGCCGAAAATCTCCCGATTGCCCACGATCGCCCATGTGAGGCAGTCATGTGCGGCAGCCTCGCCGGCGGTCATAGTGGCCATCTGATCCACGCGCGCGCCGAACACGGCGAGCTCACGGTACATGTCACGATTGACGTTTTTCGAACACTCGTACCGTCCTGTGGTCGGATTGTATGCGGGTGCCGAAGCTTGGTATCCGTCCAGTTTCCTTTCGATGTCGTCCAGCGCGTCATCGACCGAGGACCGCCATGCCGCGATCCGGTCAAGAATCCCATTGATCGTTTTGATGTCGGCGGCCTCATCCTTGGCGAGATTGTCAAGCTGCTCCCTAAGTTCGTCGATATGCTCGGCGATCTCCTGCACATACCCCAGCACAGTCAGGGTGTCGCGGTACGAGAATGGCTGTACGGTCGTGAAATACCGTTGGCGTGGGTCAATGTCCAAAGGGGCGGCGCATTGGTGGTTTACGTCCATATATCCTCCAATCTGTCTCAAGTCCAGTATACTCTAATGCCCGAGATTGCAGGCAAGGTTCGTGGGACACCATTGCGGAGTGTCGGTCATGGCGTCGCCGCTGCCCCACATGCCCATAAAAAGATCGTCGAGCGACCCGATCACCATCATGTCGATGTTGAGCATGGTGCTGCGCCAGTCGAGTAGGAGCTGGGATTGCGAGCCGCTCGTGCCGATCGTGTGTGACGTGGAATTGCCCTTGTCGGAAGAATGCGCGTAATCGGTGTTGCTGGTGCTGGTCGCGGTGGCGGTGCTGTCCTGCCGTGTGTCCGTATGGGTCTTGCCGGTCGAGTCGGTTTGCGATGCGCTGGTGGCATACCGTCGGAAGTCGTCGATGCGGGTCTGCGGAAACTCGCTGTTGAAGGTCATGGACGAATTGTCTGCCTTGGTGTCGGACGTGCTGTTTGCCGTGGACTCGTTCGACTGGGTGCCGGAGGATTTTCCGCTGGACTCGTTCGTGCTGGCCGAATCCATGGTCTGTCTGATGTCCGACGTGATGAACGGATCGAACCTATGTTGAGCGGAAACGTAAAGCTGATTGTAATAGTCCATCTGCTCGCGCATGGTACGCCCCAGATAGAAGACGAACATTTGCGGGGTTTCGCTGCCGATTTCGCGTAGCGCGTAATGCGCTACGATCTTTTCGTTGAGTTTCGCGCGGTAGCTTTCGTCGAAAATCGGATAATACGCTGCGCTTAAATGCAGTTTTTCGTCCGTGTCATATCCGCGTGCGATCAGATTGCCCAAGGTCAGCGTATAATCCGCCATACTGTCCTTGATGGCGTACATGCTCAGGTCCTGTGTCACGGTCACTCCTCCTCCTTATTGCCGTCCACGTCCAATAGGCCGCCGCTGGTAGTGTCATTCCACGAAACGCCGACCGGCCTGCCCGAATCGGCCATCTGCGGCCATAGCCGGTTGATCGTATCACACGCCTGCTGGCGCGCCTTGAGATAGCTCAGACGGAAGACATTGGTGCGACTGTTCCCAGCAGTGACTTCCGACTCGAGCAGGCGCTCCTTTTTTTCGGTGGTGGAATTGTCGATCCCGAGGTAATTCACGAGCTCATTCCAGACCTGCGTTTTCGTGGTGATGATCTTATCCGCAAGAAAGGGTGTGACGTTCGGAAAGGTCTGGAACATCCCGGTAATATCGGCGGAATCATAGGTGTAGATATACGGATCGCCATCCTCGCGCGCCTTAACGAGATTCTGGGCGGTGAGCTTGTTGGTTTCCGACGTGGCGATGATCAGCGGAACGCTGATGTTATCCAGATTGACGTCGAGTGCACGGTCCGCGATGGCCAGTCGCGTCGCATAATTCCACATGACGTCGATCATGGTGCAGCGCAGCTGATTGTCCCAGATCGGGACGCACTCCTTCGAGCCGATCTGCGGATGGGAGTATCCGGTGGCGACTGGCTGGAATAGCGTCGGATTGTTGTAATTGTTGACACCGCCGATATTGCCGGCGGTGACCATGAAGCGATGCACCCCCTTGCGCTTGTCGGGGAAAAAGAGCGCCAAACCGTTTTCGAAAAGCGTCAGCTCCAAATACCTTTCGTCAATGTGCGGTGGTAGATTGATCCATTTGAACCGCGAGACCGCCAGCATTTCAATCAGTTTCATGTACTGATTGATGCGCAGGGATTGGCGCATTTCCGGGAGATTGAGATTACCCCACATGCTGCCAAGTACGCTCTGATTATCCCAATGCGAGGCCTTACGGGCGCTGTTACGTCTGCTCACGATCGCCATCCTAACATGTGTAATGGAGAGAGTTCATATCACTCCCTCCATTATACATGTCAATATGAAATGCCGTCCAGCGGCTCGTTATCCGCATAATCGGTGACGCCGATCCTGTCCGGGTCCGTCCATACCGTCACACCCGATTCGAAAATGCCTTTGATGGTCAGACGATACTCCTCAGGACATGTCGAGCTCCTTAGATATAATTCGTGCACTTTCCAATATGTGAAATTGCTCATGACCATGAGGGTCGCCGGCAGGACCATGAAACGCTGGACATAATATCCGTATCGCAGCCAATATTCGCCGATCGCATGCAAGGCCGCATCGGAAAGACGACGGAATTTCACGCACACGCCAATGATACCATTCGCCAGATTAAAACCGTCACCACCCAATGCCCCGGAAGTGGTCGGCGGCGTGGTCTGCGTCTGCTGGACCTGCGCATTGATGCCGGCGATCGTGTTGGCGTAGTCGCCTTGCGCGGTGGCCTGTGCCAACTGTTTGTTAAGATCCGCGAATTGCATGGTCTGCTGGTTGCCAAGATCGGTCTGTGCGAGCGAGTAGGCGTTGGCCTGCGACGTGGAGGCGTTGTTGGTGGCCTGCGTGTTCGCGAGCTGCTGGCTGGCAGTCGACACGTTATTGTCATATGTCCGCTGGTTGGTCCACGCGCCGATCGCCGCCCCCGCAATGGCTCCGGCCGCACCCCCCACATTGCCTGTCGCAAGCGAGCCGACGGCGCCGACCGCACCGGAGCCGATCGTGTTGAGCTGGGCCATCTGGTTGTTGAAGCCAAGATTCTTCAACGTCAGGTCGGTGGACATTTGCGCGGACCGGTTGCTGATCGCGTTCATGGCGTTACGGTTCGACGAGCCAAGACGATTCTGCTCACTCGCATACTGGGTACCGAGCTGCGCCTGCGCGTAGGCGTTGTTGATGCCCATCTGCGTTTTCTGATAGCTCCAATCGGCGCTCCGCTGAGCGTACTGGCGTGTGTATGCACTGTTCGCGAGGGCGAGGGCGCTGCCATTGTTGACGGCCATGAAAGTCGGGAAATTCGTGATGCCAAACGCGGCGTCCAGCATATCACCCTTGTCAAACGGCAGTCCCATATCGTCCGGAAGGGGGGACCATTGGTCCGCGTATTGTGCGGCGTAGTTGGGGATCCAAAAATTCAGCCGCGGCTGTGGCGGCGCATACTGCCACGCCTCACGGATGGTCAGATCCTTGGATGGCACCTGTTCCGGCGCATATTCGATGCTGGTACCGTTGAGGCAGGAGCATTGGATGACAGCATAGGGGGCGGTAAGCAGTTTTTTTAGATGCCGGTAGCGTTCCGGGATATGGAAGTTGTCGCGAAAGTTCCGGATGGTCAGGACATCGCTATACCGGTCCTGTCCGTGGACGGTGTTTTGGTACAGGTGGATGATCCTGCCTTTAAGCCCGGTCAGGGACTTGCCGAAAAGCTTGGTATACTCCCCCTGATTACGCAGCAAGCCGTCCGGTAGGCGTGGCACCGCATAAATGCCGCAAATGCCTTGGGTGACCCACGGATAATTCGCTCCCACTCCGAACACGACCTGCAGATCATCCACGGATGTGAGATAGATCAATTGCGTACCATTATACTGATTCTCAAAGACACTGCCAGATGCGGTCGTCGTCCGGGGATTGGTTAGGTCACCGGGGTCGACGGTGAGATCCGTGGTGGAGACGATGATCACGCCGCAAGCCATGCGTCCGTTTTCCACGGCTACGAGCGGCATGTATGCCGTAGTCGCGTTGATCAGCGTCTTTCCGGTATCCAACCCTTCCGGCAGATCAAGCGTCCCACGACCGTAATCGTCCATCTGATGCTCATTGGCCACGCCGATATGACCCCTTTCCACATAGGCGGTGCCGAAGGTGACGCTATGTTGGAAGGACTGCCATACGTCCAATTGGATGTTCAGCTGCGTGGTGCCGGCGTTGACGTAATCGCATGATTGGACGAAATAAAACCATGAACGCGGCGTATCGAAATCGTAGTCGTTCGTCGCGATCAGATAATTATATTGGCTTGCCTGAGCGAAAGGTATCGGCAGTCGCACCGGCAAACCATATTTCGCCATGGTGCAGTCCGAAAATTCGACGCCGGCCAGCCGGTTGAAATACGCTTGTTGCGCCTGCCTGTCCCATGAGACGATATCACGATATCCCATATCCCACGGAACATTGCATAATTTGAATCTGGTGTTTGGCGTCCATTTCATATAGCTGAAATTGATCGGCAGATCATTCGCACTCATAGTATCCTCCAAAAAAATAGGTGCAGTAGTACTACTGCACCTATTTTACTCGACTGTCATGAGATCAGGCGGTGACGGTGATGGTCTTTTCCGCAGTGGCTCCTGCGAATTTGGCGGCCACCTTCGCACTTCCTGCACTCTTGCCGGTAACCTTGCCCGTCTTGTCGACTTCGGCATGCGCGTCCACGGTCCAGTCGGCGAGATTGCTTACATCCTGTCTCGAGCCGTCCGTCTTGACCGCGTATGCGGTGAGCTTGACGGATTTGCCGGCCTTGACGGTGTCGGCACCTTCGACCGTCAGGCTGGACAATGCGCCGACCTTGATGCCGCCGACCCACGTGCCGACGACAGGTACATCCAGCGCGGCGGACACGGTCTGGTCAATTTCCGGCACGGCCGGATCGATGTAGGTCGCCTGTGCGGTGACCTTGAGGCTTTCGGCGGTCTCATCCAATCCGCAGTGCAAAATGCCGTCATTGTCGATGATGGTAAATTGCGAGCCGGCACCCTCCAGTCCGTAGGTGATGCCTGTCGGCTGGAAGCTTGCCGTATCCTTATTGGCACTGGATACGGTCGCCTCCACCTGCACGAGGTCACCGCGCGACACGTTCTGCGGGGTGACTGCAGGCTGGCCATACTTCTTGACGCGCAGGACAAAATCAGGCTTCGAAGTGGTGAGCGTATCAGGCAGGGTCACGGACTCGGCCGACCCTTCACCCGTCCAAAAGAGGATGGCGTTGGCGAAAGGATTCGGGGTGATGGATCCGCGATGCTTGTAAAAGATGTTGCGGGTGCCGTCGATCGGATTGACCGGCGAATTAGTGGTCTCCAGCATTTCATCCCAGCAAAAGAAAAAATCTTCCGTGGTGAGCACCGCCTGCACCTTGCCAGCCGTGCCGCCGATGCCGAACATGTCTTCCGGAATCGGAATGATGCGGTATGGGACGTTGGCTCGATCGATATTAAATGCGGCGGCGAGAGCTTCCACATTCAGTGCTGCGATGACCTGTGGGGTGGCGAAGAGGATCGCTTCGGAATCACGCCACGGAGTGACCCAGCTCATGGCATTGTACTTCGGCATGGAGGACATTGGCGACGACTTGAGTTCGTTCGCCGTCTGCTGGATGAGTCGCAGCAGATTCTTGGCGTCCGCCTCGGTGGATTCAGGAGCACCCACATCCTTCGTATGCACCCTATAAAAACCGCCCTTGCGCGCGTATTCCGCGAAGCACTGGGTCTTCATGACGTACATGTCATTCCTGTCCGAAAGGATGGGGGCGTTCATAATCTCGGAAATGAAATCCGCCATGCCGGTCTCGCCGTCGAATGCGGTCAGCAGCGCATCCTCCGGGATGGTGACGGGATAATAGTGGTCGAAGGTCAGCGGGTGGAAGACGCTTGCGGTCGGCACATTATAGCGTCCATACACGTCATCGCCAAGATACTCCTTGCTGAAATTGCGGGTGCGTGCCTTGACCAAGCCGACAGCGGCCTGCTCATACGTGCTGCCGTAGCGCTTGAGCGTCCGCGGGGAGCCGATCAGCTTGAGCGGATCATCCCAGTCCGCATGCTGGACGTATAAGCCGATCAGACGCTGGATCAACACGCCGACGAATTCGTCACGCAAGTACGGGAAATTGCGCATGGTGTCGACCGCATTGCGGATGTTGCCCTGCGTCGCGGATGGAATGCGGGCCTGGAATTGCGGTGACGTGGCGGAGCGGACCGCGTCGAAAATCTCGGCGTCACCCTTGCCTGCCAATGGTCGAATATTGGACATTATGATATCTCCTAACTTTTAGTCGAAAAGATCTTCGATGGATTCCTGCACCTCACCGCCATCACCATCACCGACGGCGGGCAGTTCGGTATAGCCGAGCGTATCCATCATGGCCTTCAAGGCGGCAAGTTCCTTTTCAAGAGCGTCAAGTCGCGCGGATACGTCCGGTCCGTCATCCTTCGATTCCGGTCCCAAAACCCCCTTCGGCTTAATCTCATCGTTGACGGTCTCCGTCTGACGTGCCTCCTCGGTCGGCGGCGTGGTCGTAGTATCCTCGCCGTCATCGGTCCGGTCTGCCATATAATCTCCTTACGATAGATGATGTTTTCACTCAAAATTATATCATGGCCCCGGAAAATACAATGACTCCGCGCAATCACGCGCGGAGTCGGAATGTCCTATAAGAGCGCACATCGAAAATCGTAGGGCACTACCACCACGGTAGTGGTCATCATGGCCGGCGGCGTTTTCAGCCGTGGCAGTCCGGACCATGCCTCATCCCAGCCGAAACCGACGCTCGAAGGACAATCACCATCATAGCACTACCCTCGTCCCGCACGCATCACGCACCTCGACGCCATGCCTGAAACGCTCGTAAGGAATAGGCTCGTCAAAGACGTTCCCGGCCATGCAGACGTCGACCCGCCCGTCATCACGCCACCCCTGATACCGATTCACACCAAGAATGGTGAGCCTCTCATATTTGGCTGCGACCTTCCATTTGCCAAGTTCCGTAGGGTGGATATCGCACGACTTCGCCGACTCCCAGCCGGACAGGATGCAACCATCCGTGTTCGCATAGAGGACCCTGTCGGCGTTGGCACGGCACACATCCATAAGCTTCTGCCTCGCATATGCATTGACCCACATCGGCACCGGAAGATAATCGGTCTTCAGACTCGATTCGCCGCGTTTCGCCACATCCCATCCCAAAGTGACGCCATCGTCGGAAGAGGGGAGCATGACGGATCCTTTCGGCAGACTCGCCATCTTACCTACGAGAGCATTCATAATAAGCTTCGCCATCTGCCTTCCCTCGCCTGTCGACCGTTGCTTCAACGCGCTCCATTCGTCAACGAAGGAAAAGAAATGTCCTTTACTCCTGCGAAACTTCCATCCGCGGACGTGCTCGTATATGGTTACGTCGTAATTTTCCATGAGCAGTCTTTGATCGATATCAGTCAGGACACGCGTGACATAGCCGCGCGTCGAGGTAAGACGGTTCAACCCATACATGCTGCGATTATCGAGAAGGAATGGGTAGCCGCCCGGCTTGAGTTCGGCACGGAAGACAATCTCGTCGCAATGCAATGGCATGTCCTCGTCTCGCTCATAAGGCCCCTCGTACGCCTCAGGCTCGCCCCATGGGAGCCATTCGTCACGTAGGATGCTCGGATACATGCTATTGCAGTCAATGTCAATGGCCTTGCCGTACCGTCCCTCCTTGGCCAGCATGAATCCTCCGATATAGGCATCATGCAGCAGCCGTTTCGTCTCCGATCCGATCTGAGGGAACTTAGTATTATACCACTTCCAGTCGCCTGCGGCGAATGCTTCCATGCTTGCCGCTCCCGCAGTGAGCTTGGCGAGGCCACGCCTATCATATTCGCGGAGCACTCCAAGCAGCTGCCGGTCAGTCATGGTGAGACGGCAATTCTGCCGCAATAGATTCGAAACGTCAAAAAAGCGGATCGAATTCTCACGGTCGATGACCACGGAAAAGCTGAAAAACTTACTCTTTTGGGAGACGATGGCATCCCAGCTCATATGCGCGCGATGCTCATTATAGGGGAGTGCATGCACGACATATGCAATAAACGGATCGAGCACGCGGGGGTCGGTCACGTAGACGGTAAGCTTGCCTGACGTCATGACCGTCGCCAGCAGACCATTTGGCGTGTCAACATCATACGATCCCATCCCATCCGTAAAGCGTATCACACCGTCGGAACACCATAATCCGACCCTATCGGTCCGTACTGTCATGATATAACTTCCCTTTTGCCGAATCCGCTACGCCAATGCTTCGACTTCACTCATCCACCGGTCGAAATTCCTGCGGGAGCGACGATACCCCTCGCCATCCTCCCGGAAAGTCGAAACGAAACCATGCGTAGCAGGATCATACATCGACCAGTCGAATACAATGCGGGGTGCGTCGGTCTGTTCGATAAAAGCACGCTTCTGCGCGGCTGTCAGTTTGCGGAACCGTTTCAGACGCTTCGTTCCGAGCGACGCGCCTAAAATCCTCTCGAACATCTCGTAACGCCCTTTACGCATGTACGACGGCCATTGACCTTCATCATACAAGTCCTGCCTCACCTTCGCCTTCGCCTTGGACTTTCCGCCCGATCCGGCTTTCCGCTCGGTACGCAAGCCCAGTATTTCGGCGGCGTCATGCATCTGGTTCAGCAGTTCCTTGCGATGACCGCCTTCCAGTTGGCTTCGCACGAAGGCTTCGTCGTCCAACACGTCCTTCATCTGCAGAAAGTCGGTGAGCTTGGAGGGGACGATCTGATTGCGGCCGAAACTTTCACCGGTAGTGCCGTTGAGTTCGTCCATACGCTGGTCGTACACGCTTCTCTTCGGCATGGCCTGCGCCTTGTTCCACTCGTTGATTCTCTTCCGGGCCGCTTCGATCTTCCGCCGCTGCTGGCGGAGTAATTTACGACGTTTCGCCACCGGCTCGGCGGCAATCTGCGCATCCGATATGTCGGCGCGTGCGGCGAACATATAGTCTTTTTTCGTCGGTCGTTCCACGGCGGTAGCATGATATGGAGTCGCCTTCGCTTCCGCGATGGCCTGTTTTTTCTGTCGCTCCCACTCTGCCCCAAGCGTTTTGGCGATGTTGACGAGCTGCTTGTCGGCGGTTTTGGCGAGATTCGCGTGCGAATAGGCGCCGAGCTGTTTGATGTTGCGGGCGGCGCGTGCCTGTGCGGCCTGACGTGCCTTGACGTGCTTCTGCTTGCGTGACATGTGACACCCCTGAGATGATGAGAGCACCCAATGGTAGGGTGCTCTCTGTGATATTGGATTCCTATTCGGTGATCATAGCGGGATCACTCCGCCTCGTCCACCGGTTCGATGCTGAAGAACTTGAATCCGCGGCGGGAGCGACGTTCGACCACCTTGATGGTGAGCGGCGTCTTCCAATTGTTCGGCGTGCCGAAGATGCCGAACATGGTGTTGAGCCCGGCCGCCAGAGTGGGGGAGGTGGCGGCATACGCCTTGTTGTCGGCGGTCACGATGATGACGCGCACGGTGTTGGAGACTTCGCCGGTCTGGTCGTCGGTCACCTGTACGGCCTGTGCGACGGCGTTTACCATTTCCAGCGGCTCGTTGAGGTGTTCGTCCAGCTTTTCGGCGTTCTGGAGTGCGGAGTAGAGCTTGATCTTGCCTTCGCGGGTCGAAGTGTCGATAAAGTGCTGGACGGTGCCGAGCTCGGTGTTTTCAGTGTTGAATGCGACGAGTGCAGTGTTGTTGTTTTCCATGGGGTTATATCCTTCCCTTGTTGTTGTTTTTGTTGCTAGGCTTTCGTGCCTAAATCTTTTATATCACATGCTGTCGTTATTTTCAACTTCAGCGTGTTGTTTTGTATGCGCTTCCGGATCCCATTTCTGCGGCTCCTCAAAAGTCGCATGCTTGTAAAACGTCTCATTATCCATCGTGACCTTCTGCGAATACACCTCGATGGAACGCGGAATGAAATCAGGGAACAGCCGCTTAGCACGAACCGAATATGCGCGAACATCCTTGAGACGCCCGTCAATAACATGCTCGGTCGGCATGAAATCGCCATCCACCAATTCCATACCCCGCAGTACCGCATACACGCGAGTCCGGAAAATACCTGTCTTAACCTTAGCCAATTTTTTCACCTCCCTACAAAAATATTTTGCAGCTGCTTATCATTATAACGCGCCATGTCAAGTCTGTCAAAACTTTTGAAGACCGCAATAATAAGACGCTGCGCCTGCGGGCTATCAAAGACAGCACAGCAATCAAAGCCTGAACCCCCCTTGACCGCACATACGGCACACCATGCGATCAGATTCGCCGGATCCACCATACCATCCAAAAACTCCACGTCAAACGTACGCGACAAAGCCGCCTGCAGACCATCCCACCGACTCAAAGAGCCAGCAATACGCACGACCATACACACAGCCCGATCAAACCACGGATTCACCCCCACACGCCACAGTTCGCACAGCATGGCGACCGCACGACAACAAGTCTCGAAATCACCATACCCCTCATCATAGCGACCCAAACCAGCCTGACGCATACGACCATGCAGCGCCCTACGGATACGCGGCGACTCCATGATCGCATCATCAAAACCACGCATACGATAGATCGGAATCCGATCATCCCCACGCTCAAACATATTCCCTCCTCTCAATCCGAAAATATTCCACATTCTCCACATGAGACCGAATAGCCACCCATTCCCGAATAAACGACTGAGCGTCCCCATATGAATGGCTATAGCCAATCTCGACAGGAGGCTTCGACCGATCACGAAGATAAGCCAGCACGACAAACGTGTCAAACATAAATCACACCCTCTTCCCGACAGATTCAGCAGCAAGAGCAATGGCATCAAACACCATATCCGTTACCTCACGCGGCTTCGTCACATCATAACTACTTGACATCATCCCATCCTTTGTCCGATATTTCAACACCAGCATCTGCGAATGGTCACAATATTCGACCTTCACGTCACCGGCCATAAACGGGCTATGGAACGTGGCGACCTTCGAATCACGCATCACCGAACGCATCAGAAACCTTCCTTCCTCAACACCTCATCGGCAATACGACGCTCACACGAAACATATTCAGCACTCCATTCAGAACATGCCGAATCATCCCGAAAAAAGCCATCAAGACAAGCACGCATGCACGCCCGATAGCCGTCCAGCAGGTCAATGGACGTGAACACCGGCCACAAACGACCGTCGGCAATGACGAAGAAATCATGAAGCACCGGACTATACTTCGGCTGCCTACACGCCCACACAAACACAAACACGCGCGAAGACGCCCGATCAAACCGACTGAAATGATGCTGCATAATATGATCAACAGACAACATACTCACTCACCTCCATGACACATTGCCGCGACAGTTCTCAAATCACGCATGGCTTCAGGCGACATGCTGCCATCCTCATCGAACAGCACGCCATCCCTAGCCAGCCCGATAAGACAAGCCGAAAACAACACCACACGATCCGCATCGACCACAGTATGATGAACACGTCCAGCCGGACTCTCATACGAGACAGTAGCAGCCCCCTCCGGATGCAAGGTGATGCTAACACTAAAGCATTTCATGACAATAACTTCCTTT
>ERZ1034680.589-NODE-589-length-17255-cov-5.068140_pt1 | contig 17255 bp, 21 predicted proteins | sample MGYA00520639_ERZ1034680 | MGnify/ENA primary metagenome ERZ1034680 (study PRJEB33766, sample SAMN09781760) | gut metagenome | biome: gut microbiome | host: Homo sapiens | place: Madagascar | study: EMG produced TPA metagenomics assembly of the PRJNA485056 data set...
CGGCAAGGTGACTCAGAACACGCGCCTCAATGGCACTGAAGTCACTGACGATAAACTTGTAGCCGGGGCGGGGGATGAAGGCGGTGCGGATTAACTCAGACAGGACGTTCGGAACGGAGTCATACAGCATGTTCAGCATTTCATAGTCACCTGATTTAACCAGATCACGAGCCTGCTCCAAATCAGGCATGCTGTTTCTATAGAGATTTTGAAGTTGCACGAGGCAGCCTGACCATCGGCCACTGCGGTTCGCTCCGTAAAACCTAAACATTCCGTGGCAGCGGTCATCATCACACACAGCATTTCGCATTGCCTGGTACTTTTTAACGCTGCTTTTGGCAAGCTGCAGCCGGAGTTCAAGTACCTCTGCCATATCAGCAGGGACGGTCTTAAGCAGGGCGACAACGTCCTTTTTACCCAATGTTTCTGTTTCCAGACCGTTGTCTGCCAGATAGCCTTTAAGCTGCATGACGGAGTTCGGGTTATCGAGTCCGGTGATTTTCTGCATTCTTGCCATAAGGTCTTTTTTGGTCTGTTCATCAATGCTGATAGCCTGTTCTACGAGCTGTCTGTCAATCATGATGCCACGGTCGTTTATTTCCTGATCCAGGTGATACTCATCCCAGACGAAATCCGGTACCGGGTAATTCTTCAGCCTTTGCTGGATCTGCATTTCAACCTCAACGTCACGTCGGTTGTATTTCTTGAACAGTTCCCATTTATCCGGTGCGTGCCCCGGCAGATTCCATTTACGACCGGCGGTTCGGCTCGGCATACAGAAGTAACGGATAAGTTCCTTTCCTTCCTTAAGTTTCTGCTCCTCAAAGCCAAGTACGGCACCAACCTTATCAAGTGAAATGGGAAGTCCGTTATAGGCTGCCCATACCAGGGTACATTTCCATGCTGCAGGATCCAGATACTTCTGAACCGGATCTCCCTCAATGCTGTATGTGGAGAAGTATTGCGGATAATTCCGTCTCAGCCATATTGACAAAGTGACTCTTTCAAAAGAAGCGTTATAGGCCCACTTGGTAACGGAATCATCTGACAGTGCTTTGATGATTTCCTCCGGTACTTTGTCGCCGCTGGCAAGGTCATATACAGCAACGGAACCGCCATTAACGGAAACCCCAAAAAGCAGAATGTCGAAATCAGGTGATTCAGCATACTTGTAGACTCCTGCCTTTGTAATGTCTATGCTGCTGCGAGTTTCTAGATCCAAACTGAGCGATTCGATCATACCCATGAAAAAGTCCTCCCTGTTAACACCTTACGAATTGTTCCGTAGCTGACATTGAACATTAATCCCAGTTCTTTACTTGATATGCCACAGTAGTCACCAAATCGGATAGCTTCTACATCATCAATAGTCAATTTCCTCCAACGGCCACCTTGCCGGAGCACATCTAGAATATTTTCCGTTCGAGTACCGTATCGAAGGTTACTAATCCGGTTGTCAGTCGGATTACCGTTGCCGTGAAGAACTTCCTTACCTTCTGGGCAGGAGCCGAGAAATGTGAGAGCAACAAGCTGATGTACGGGGCTACCATTCTTACCGTGGCCAAGCACGACAGAGAGATGTCCTGATTTACAAAAACGAGCTGCTCTAAGGATTCTTCCTTTCATCATTCGAGTATACTCGTCATGTTTTTGACCAGAACATACCAGCAGCCTATCAACACTTCGGATGTGTCCGAGATCACTCGCTTGGTATTTCCCTTCGTATCCTGGGATGTCTTTCCATATTTCATTTTCCATATCTAATCCTCACAAAATAGGGTGGCAGAATAACCGTCGCCCCTGATACATCTATTTACGGTGTAACCGTCTGTTCCACAGGTATCTCACCAGATCAACCAGATTGCCGGCGATGATGCCGAGCACGGTTCCGATAACAAATCCGAAGGCAAACTTCATAAGTGAAATTTCTTCGGGAGTCAGTCCGCATTCCATCTGTCTATACCTCCATAACGTTTAGCTCTGAACTTCCTGATTGCAGTAGCCACAAGGTGGGCGAGTCCTCTGCCAAGCGCAAAGAACGTAATGAACACGAGATACAGTCCGGCAACCTGCCGGAAATCCATTGAATTTTCCATTTTTTACCTCTCTTTGTCATAAAGGTGGCAGACCAGAGTCCACCACCCGAGATTGTTAAAGATTACTAGTTATCCTAAGAAATCATCGTCGTCATCATCCACGTCAGCGAAGTCATCCTCGGCTCTGCTATGACCGCCAAGAGCAGTACCGTCAGAGAGTTTCTGAAGGTTGTTCAGACCACAGGCGATACCCTTGTTGCCGTTGGCGTTGTAGGCATAAAAGTTGATGGATGCTCTGCCGATGATACCGGAGTAAAGCTCAGAGGTATCAATGATCGGCTGGCGGTCTGCGTCAACCACACCCGGCTTGGTGGTGCTGTTGGCATTCACGAAGTAGGCATTGGCATAGGCGGCATCGCCTTTACGATCCTTGTCACCGTCACGGAGCGGAGTTTTCAGAGAATCAAGATCCGGTACGAACTTGGAGCTGCCTTTGAGTTTTGACTGGCCTTCATCGTAGGCAGCCTTAATGGCAGCCTGGATCTTGGCAATAGTCACGGTGTCGGACTTCGGAATAATCAGTGAAACACTGTACTTCGGAGTGCCGCCGCCCAGGGGAGCCTTAGGTTCGTTAACGTTAAGATAAGAAAATACAGTCTTAGGACCGGTGATTACCTTGGTAGGATTTTTTGCGTTGTTTGGCATAATTACATATCTCCATTAAAGTCAATTTGAGCAGTGTTGAATTCAGGGCGTGGATCTGTATCCTGAACCAGCACAGGTTTTCCAGCAGGCTTGATAACAAGACCTGACAACAGTTCATCGAACTTCTTTTTGCCTAGCTGTTTGGTCATCAGAGTGATTCCCATCAGCTTTTTCTCAAACGGGTCGTACCCGGCATTCTGTACAACCTTTGCCACCTCATTTTCGTCGGTGTATTTGCGAATACTTCTCCCTTCCACAACCTTGAAGTGCGGATAGCGGACACCGGAAAGAGCCTGTTCCAAAGCGTATGCCTTGATGTCATCCGCCCATGCAACCAGCGAGTCCACCTGTGGCAGAATTGCCGCAATTTCATCGGTATTCAGACTTGGAGCCTCAATGAAGTCATACTTTGCTAGCTCCAGACTGTATGCCGCACGGGCTCTGCAGGTAGCCTTCAGCTTGCAGAACTGACAGTGGTCACCGGCATGGAACTCACCCTTACCGGCAGATGCCAGTTCAGCCGTTGGCTTTAAAACCTCATCCGCCCATTTCAGCAGTTCCTCTGTGGATAACTCGAAGGTGTCCACATTGCCGCGTCTTGGCTGATAGATGCTGAGTTTGATTCTTCTGATGTCGTAGAGACTTCCGAAGGTATCAAGAGCACCGAGGGCATAGCACTTGAGCTGACTGTTATCCACAGCGCTTACCAGCACTCCGACTCCGTACTTGAAATCGATGATGTGCAGGGTGTCATCGGCCACGATTACACAGTCACCCGTTCCGAATCCTTCCGGCACCCATCTGGAGAAATCGAGTCTCTGCTCAATGCACACCAGAGGATCGCTGCAGTGTTCTTTTGCTCCGGCTAACTGTTCCATAACAAAGGAACAGTAGCCTTCGGCTGATTCCTGCATTTCAGCGTCGTAAGTTGCCAGATTTTCCGTCGGGTCTGTTACGTCATGTCCCAGAGCTTTTTCTACAAGGTACTCACAGAGCTCATGGGCATCGGTACCCTGCTGTGCATATGGGCTGGACTGATCTTCGATTTCAGCGCAGAGCAAAGCACTCGGAGGGCAGGCAAGCCAGCGGTGACTTGCTGATGCTGACAGAGTTGCATGTTTAGCCATTACCGAGTTCCTCCGCTTCTGCCACTAAGGCAGCAAATACAGATGGATCGGTGATGTCGGACAGCTGCTTAAAGCCGTGGGCGGTAAGTAATGCCTTAACCTCGGCTCTGAAACCGGAACGTGCCTTTTCAGCCAGAATTCCGCGAACTTCTTCAAAGGAGTACACCTTCACAGGCTTTTCCTCGGTTTCGGCAGGAATCGGTTCGGTTTCCGGTGCGACTTCGGCCTTTGGGGAAACGGTCTGCGTTCCTGAAAGCAGATCTGCAATCTCGGCAGCATCAGCACTCAGTCTGCGGAATCCGTCAATCAGAATAGAAAGGTCTTTCTTTTTCATTGGATTGTCCTTAATTACGGTTAATTTCAGATTTCAGTGGGGCGTTTTTCTGTGCCCTCACTACCTAATGCCCAGAACCGGGTGGTTTTTACAAAAAACTTTCAAAAATTTTTTTAGCCCCGGTTTTCTGCGCCTTCACTACCTAATGCCCAGAACTGAGGTGTTTTTACAAAAAATTTTCAGATTTTTTTCAGCACCGGTTTTCTGCTCCTTCATTACTTAATGTCCAGAACCAGGTGGTTTTTACGAATTTCCCGCAGAGACCTCCCTGGCGGAGAAAATTTTTTTAGATTTTTTGTAAAAGCAGCGGACTTCTGGGCATTAGTAGGTAAGAGGGCAGAAAAACAGTTCTCGAGGACTTTTAACAATTAAGAAGGAGATGCGTCATGTACGCGATTAAAGAAAGAAAAGCCTGGATTAACACGATCCCTGTTAAGACCTTTGAGCGTGAAACTGCTGATGCCAATACATCAGTTCGTATTGAAGTAGGAACCACCGGATACAAAGGCGGTTCACGTCAACGTGGTGGCAGAACTTACCTGGGACTTGAATGCCTTACCGGAGATTTCTGCTTTCTGCCAATCACCAATAAGCAGAAGAAGGTCGTTGGTATTGAGATTGCCACCTGCGGTGATGCCGGACTGAATGCTGTAAGGAAGGCTCTTGAATTTGCCCATGCCACCATCAGTGACCAGTGTCGGAATGTGAATGATTAAGGAGAGTTAATGAGAGAACTTAATATAGCCTGCGCCAACAGCTGCAAGGCTTATAAGTGGGCAAACCAGACCTCCAGGTACGGTGCTTTGAAAGACAGATTCAGAGAAACCTACCGTACTTCGGAGTCGGTCGCTCAGTATGCGAAGATGAGTAAGGATGAGAAGACTGAAGCTAAAGATCACGGCGGTATTGTAGCCGGTGTGCTTGTTGACGGTATCAGACAGATTGATAAGGTCAAAAGCCGTTCAGCCATAATGCTTGACGGGGATATGCTTGAAACCGGCTTTATCGATAACTTTGAAAACAGGATGGCTTATACCTCGTTCCTCTATACGACTCACGGACATACACCGCAGGCTCCAAGAGCAAGGGTTGTTGTTCCACTTACAAGGGACGTAACCCCGGAGGAGTTTCAGGCTATAGCCAGATACCTGGCACAGCAGTTTGGTATTGAGCAGTTCGATGAGTGTTCCTTCAGAGTCAATCAGCTGATGTTTCTGCCGAGCACTCCCAGTGACGGTGAATACATCTTTAAGGAAGTGGAAAAGGAATGGCTCGATCCGGATAAGTTTCTGGCTCAGTACCCGGACTGGAAAGATCCTCTGAAACTTCCGAGATCATCAAGGGAACGAAAGCCTCATGAGAATACCGGAAAGCATGTTCAGGATCCTCTAGCCAAGACCGGCATAGTCGGGGTTTTCAATCGTGTCTATTACCCGATTAACAAGGCGATTGATACCTTTTTGGCAAACAAATATGAGGCATCCCAGAGTGATAACCGCTACCACCTGATCGGCTCAAGCAGTACCGCCGGAGCAATCATCATCGATGGTAAGTTCATTATTTCCTTCCATGCCAAGGATCCGGCATATCAGATCCTGTGCAATGCCTTTGATGCTGTGAGGCTCGGTCTTTTCAAGGATCTCGACGAAAAGGCGTCTTTCAAGGCAATGTGCGATTTTGCCATGCAGCAAGATGAGGTGAGAGTGGCTCTTGCCAATGAGCGCATAGCTGAGGCCAGCAGTGATTTTGCCGATGCGGAAGGCGGAGATGATGACTGGAAAAAGAAACTTAAATACAAGAATCGCAGCACTGAACTGGAGAACTGCACCTACAACCTGCGGCTGATCCTCACCAAAGATAAAAATCTGAAGTGTATCCGGTTTAATCAGCTGGCTGACAATCTTGAGATAGTCGGGAATATTCCGTGGAAACACCCTGGCGGGTTCTGGCGGGATGTGGATGATGCGCATCTGGTCTGTTACCTGGAGGATTACTACGGCTGTTTTTCCGACAGAAATCTCAACATTGCCGTAACTAAAGTGGCTGATGACAGAGACTATCATCCAATCAAACTGCGGTTTGAAAGCCTTAAACCGTGGGACGGCATTAAGCGGGTGGACACTCTGCTGATTGACTATCTCGGAGCTGCGGATAACGAATACACCAGGACGGTTACCCGCATTCATCTGTGTGCCGGGTATAAAAGAATCTATGTTCCGGGGATTAAGTATGATCAGATCTTAATCCTTAACGGTCCGCAGGGTATCGGCAAGTCAACCATCATTCTTATTCTGAGCATGGGGTTTTATTCCGACTGCCTGACTGTATTCGACATGAACGACAAGACTGCAGCCGAGAAACTCCAGGGAGTCTGGTTCCACGAAATCAGCGAATTAGCCGGTATGAAAAAGGCCGATATCGACAAGGTTAAGGCCTTTATCTCCAGACGTGACGATCAGTATCGTGCCGCATTCGCCAAACGTGCCGTGACGCATCCGAGACAGTGTCTTTTCTTTGGTACCACCAACAGTGAAACCGGCTACCTAAGAGACATTACGGGCAACCGCAGATTCTGGAACGTGAAGGTTACAGGGCAGGGCAGATTCAAACCGTGGGATTTAACCCCGGAGATTGTTGAGCAGATTTGGGCAGAGGTAAAGGTGATGTGCGAAAACGGCCAGGAACTTTACCTGCCACAGCATCTGGAGTCCTTTGCGGAGGAGGAGCAGAGACTTGCCATGGAGCAGGATGACCGTGAAGGTCTGCTGCAGGAATACCTTGATACCTTACTGCCTGACAACTGGAACTCACTGGATATCCACGAACGAAGGAGTTACATCCTTGATCCTTCCGACACTACACGTCAGAAGGGCACAGTTCAGCGTACCGAGGTATCGAACCTTGAAATCTGGTGCGAGTGTTTCGGCAAACGTCCCGAGGATATTCAGACTAAAGACAGCTACAGCATCGCTGCCATGATGAAGCGGCTTAAAGGGTGGGAGCGTACCAATGACAGGAGACAACTGCCTTTCTACGGCAGACAGAGACTGTATGTCAGGACAAGTCAGAAGTAGCTTGTCCCGATCATCAGGAAGTGTCCAAAGGTTTTATGGTTAAAAAATAGTTATTAAGGGACGGACGGACAAGATCTTCTATATAGAGATAAAAGTGCTTTTAGAAGGTATTACACACCTAAATATACGTATATACGCATTAATAGGAAAAACGGGTGCTGTCCGTCCATTCTGTCCACTGAAAGGATTAAAAATGAAAAGAGCAATTTATTGCACGGGAGTTTGTTGATGAGTTATTCAGAAAAGCAGATTGAGCAGAAACTGGTAACTGCCGTGAAAGACAGAGGAGGCATTGCGCCGAAGTTCGTATCACCGGGGTTTGCCGGAATGCCTGACAGACTGCTCCTGCTGCCTCAAGGTGTATGCGCCTTTGCCGAACTAAAAGCTCCCGGGATGCATTCGAGAGCACTGCAGATGGCAAGGCACCGAATGCTGAAGGAGTTAGGTTTCAGAGTGTATGTGATTGACGGGATTGAACAGATAGGAGAGATGCTTGATGAACTTTAAACCGCATAATTATCAGAAATATGCCGTGGAGTACATAAAGTCCCATCCTGTGGCAGCCATACTGCTCGATATGGGGCTCGGGAAAACGGTTATTTCACTGACGGCCATGGCTGATCTGCTGTTTGATTCTTTCGAGGTGCATAAGATTCTGGTTATCGGACCTCTGCGGGTTGCCAGAGACAGTTGGCCGATGGAAGTTGCCAAGTGGGAACATTTAAAGCATCTCACTTATGCGGTGGCGATAGGGACTCCGGCAGAACGCAGGGCGGCACTGGAAAGGAATGCCGACATCACCATCATCAACCGTGAGAATGTGGACTGGCTGGTGGAAAGCGGATACTTCGATTTCGATATGGTGGTGATTGATGAACTGTCCTCCTTCAAGAACCACACGGTAAAGCGTTTTAAGGCGCTGATGAAGGTAAGACCAAAGGTAAACCGCATTGTAGGTCTTACCGGTACCCCCTCCTCAAACGGTCTGATGGATCTGTGGTCGGAGTTCCGGCTGCTGGACATGGGTGAGCGCCTGGGAAAGTTCATCACGAGATACAGAGAGGCTTTCTTTATGCCGGATAAGCGCAACAGCCAGATGGTGTTTTCCTATAAGCCGAGACCTGATGCTGAGGAAGAAATCTACCGCAGAATTTCAGACATCACCATTTCCATGAAGTGTACCGACCATCTGAACATGCCGGAACTGATTTCCTCCCAATGCGAGGTGGTGCTGTCTGACGATGAGCGAAAGCAGTACGAAAAGCTGAAATCAGAACTGGTGCTGACTCTTTCTGCAGGTGAGATTACGGTTTCCAATGCGGCATCCCTTACCAACAAGTTAAGTCAGCTGTCCAACGGTGCGATTTACGATGATGACAGGAATATCGTGGAGTTTCACAAAAGAAAGCTTGATGCCCTGGAGGACATTATCGAATCGGCCAACGGCAATCCTATCCTTGTGGCTTACTGGTTCAAGCATGACCTTGAGAGGATCAGAAAGCGTTTCAAGGTGAGGGAGATTAAGTCGAGTCAGGACATCATCGACTGGAATGCCGGGAAGATTCCTGTAGCCATGATTCATCCTGCATCAGCGGGACATGGCTTAAACCTTCAGTCAGGCGGCAGCACTCTGGTGTGGTTCGGTCTTACCTGGTCGCTGGAACTGTATCAGCAGACCAACGCAAGACTCTGGAGACAGGGGCAGACCTCCGGCACCGTGGTGATCCAGCACATTATCACGAAGGGAACGATTGACGAGAGGATTCTGACGGCTTTGAACAAAAAAGAATTAACCCAGAACGCACTGATTGATGCGGTTAAAGCGGAGGTGTAAATGAACGCAAAAGACTTTTTGATGAGAGGGATTAACCTCGAAAGACATGTTAATACTCTGAAAAATCAGATTGAGCATTACAAGGCTCTGGTGAACAACTGCACTGTTACTTATTCCGATATGCCTAAGAGCACCACTCCGAGTTACAAGCTTGAGGACTGTACGCAGAAAATCATTGAACTGCAGAGGGAACTTTGTGATGCCATGGCAGATCTTGTTGGGGTGAAGTGCGATATTACCCGGGCGATTCATAAAATCGGGAATTATGACTACGAGGATCTGCTGGTCAAGAGATACATATTCTGCGAGTCTTGGGATAAGATTTCGGAAGACATGCATTACTCTCCGCAGCATATTTACCGCCTTCACGGTGAGGCTTTAAAAATATTTTGCAAAATGAGAGTAAATGAGAGTAAATGTGATTGAATGAGAGTTTAATCCTGTTATATCATTACAATGTCGATTTAGTAAACAAACAACCTTGAGGTTTCCTTGAGGTGTTGAGGTACAAAAGCTCTGAGGGTAATCCCCCAGAGTTTTTTCATTTCAGGCTCTGCCACCATCCGGTTGCAGGGCCTTTTTTATTGGAAAAACGAAATGCCAAGAAAACCAAAAAGACCATGTTCCTATCCCGGATGCCCGAAACTCACTGACGGCAGGTTCTGCGAGGAACATGCAAAGACTGAGGCAAGACGCTACGAGAAGTATCAGCGTGATCCAATGGCAAGAAAACGCTACGGAAAGGCATGGACGTTCATCAGAAAGACTTATGCCTCGGAGCACCCTTTCTGCGAGGTCTGCCTTGCGGAAGGAAGATATACACCGACCGAGGCTGTCCACCACATAAAACCGCTATCTCAGGGCGGAACCCACGACATAAGCAACCTAAAAGCTGTATGTAAAGCCTGTCATGCCAGGATTCACGGTGAAATGGGCGACAGATGGAGCAGAAAAGTAAAGGATTACGCTTCCAACAAGTGATGATTATCGCGCTTTAAGGCCCCCAGGGGCGGTCAGAATCTCCAAAACCCCGTCGAAAAGCTTCGGGCCCCTCCCTTCACGCAGAAAAACCCCGGTTCAAACGGGGTATTAACCCTGGATCCCTCAAACAAGGAGAAAAACAATGGCCAAGGACGGTACCAACCGCGGCGGCAGACGAGTCCGTGCCGGAGATAAACCTCTGTCCGCCGTAGAAAAAATACAGAAAGGTCAGTCAGTAAAAATCATGGATAACGACTTACCGACACTTACACCATCAGAGCTTGATTCTGTCGATTTACCGGAAGGCGCTGTCCTCGAAGGTCTCGATATGCCGAAACCCAGCGAATACCTGTCAGCCCGGCAGAAAAACGGAGAGCCGCTCGGCGCTGATGAGATTTTTAAAGAGACATGGCTGTGGCTCAAGGAGCGTGGCTGTGAGCGACTGGTTAACCCAAGACTCATTGAAGCTTATGCTCAGGCATTTGCCAGATACATTCAGTGCGAGGAGGCCACCAGCTCCTACGGACTTCTAGGCAAGCATCCAACCACCGGAGGCGTGATTACATCTCCGTTTGTTGCCATGTCTCAGCAGTACCAGAAAAGCGCGAATCTGCTCTGGTATGAAATTTACGACGTTGTTAAGCAGAACTGCACCACGAACTATGAGGGCGGCAATCCTAACGACATGATGGAGCAGCTACTGCGAAGAAAAGGATAAATACATGATTGAAAAAGTGAACCCGAGCCATCCGGACAAGATTGCAGACCGCATAGCCGGTGCGATAGTAGATTTGGCATACGGAATAAACGAATCACCGAAGGTGGCTGCCGAGGTACTCATTGGTCACGGCAGATGCCATGTGATTGTTGAGACCGATACGGATATTCCTTCCGAAGATATAGTGGCAGCCGTACACAGAATTGCAGGTGACGGCATTGAGCCGGACATCGTAATCGTTCCGCAGGACAGACATCTTGCAGAAAATCAGAAAGGAAAGTTCCGCTGCGGTGATAACGGAATCTTCTGCGGAAAACCTCTGACGGTGGAACAGGCTATGCTCTCCGGTATTGCCCGTGAGATTTACGAGAAGTATCCCTCTGACGGCAAATACATCATGGATGATGAACGACTCATTATCTGCCAGAGCAACGCAAAGACCGAGGAACTCAGAACCCTTTATCCGAATGCCGAAATCAATCCTCTCGGAGACTGGACAGGCGGCACTGATGCAGATACGGGAGCAACCAACAGAAAGCTTGGCAGCGACATGGCTGATTCGGTTACCGGCGGCGGACTTCACGGCAAGGACTTGTCCAAGGCGGATGTGACTTTGAACATCTACACTTTTCTGAAGGCTCAGGAAACAGGTGAAACTGTAGAACTCTGCTGTGCCATCGGGGATGAGGTGATTGACGGTCACTCCTACAGCGAGCTGATGGACATTGCCTGGAACCATATCGCCTCTGTGGGCGGTTTTGAGAAATTTGCGGAGTGGGGATTATTCTGATGACAGCAGTGAAAAACACAGCCACCGAAATGAAACAGGTGGAGATTTCAAAACTTGTTCCTTATGTGAACAATGCCCGTACACACTCACCGGAGCAGATTACCAAGCTGCGCTCATCTCTGCGTGAGTTCGGATTCGTTAATCCTGTAATTATCGACCGTGAGTTTAATGTGCTCTGCGGTCACGGCAGATTAGCTGCCGCCAAAGTGGAGGGGATCACCGAGGTTCCGTGTGTTTTTGCTGACAATCTTACCGAGGCTCAGAAGAAGGCTTATATCCTGGCAGACAACCGCATGGCACTTGATGCCGGATGGGACGAGGAACTTCTCCGCATTGAACTTGAAGAACTGCAGAACATGGACTTCGACATGTCGCTGACAGGTTTCAGCGCCGATGAGCTGGCTGACTTTTTCGGAAACGATGATGAGGCAAAGGAAGATGACTTCGATGTTGAAGCCGAACTGCAGAAACCGTGCTTCTCGAAACCGGGAGACGTGTGGCACCTCGGCAGACACACCGTAATCTGCGGTGATTCCACAGAGCCTGAAACCTACCGGAATCTGCTCGGTGACGTGAAGGTAAATCTGGTCTGCACCGATGCTCCGTACTTCGTGGATTTACAGAACGCCTCCGGGAAAATCAGAAACGACAATCTTGATGACAAGTCAGCCTACGAGTTTCTGATGAAGGTCTTTGCCAACTTCAAAAACAGCATGGCAAAGGATGCGTCCTTTTACGAATTCTACGCCACCTCCAAATCCCGAATTTTCTACGATGCCTTTGAGGATGCTGGCTTTAAGGTGGGAGCAGGACTCATCTGGAAGAAACCGAGATTCCCGCTCTCCCGTACAGACTGGAAGTACAACATGGAGCCAATCATCTACGGCTGGCGCAAGGACGGCACACACAAATGGTACGGTGACCAGAAGCAGACCGTGGTGTTTGAATTTGACGGCATCAGAAACTCGAAGGAGGACGGTTTCGGGCATCCGAGCAGCAAGCCGGTACCGCTCATTGCCTACCTCGTTAAGCTCTCCACGCAGACCAACGGCATCGTCCTTGACGGATTCCTTGGCTCAGCCTCAACGCTGATGGCCTGTGAGCAGACCGAACGTACCTGTTACGGAGTGGAGATTGAACCGAAGTTCGTAGACGTGGCAGTGAAGAGATACATCGAGTTTAAAGGCGGCAGCGCTGATGACGTGTATGTCATTCGTGACGGAAAGAAACTTAATTACTCCGATGTGGAAGTCAGAGAGGAGAATGCCGATGACCAAACCGCATAATGCTGTATCCGGTCTGACTCTCGGCAGCCTTTTTGACGGCTCCGGCGGCTTTCCTCTTGCGGGACTGCTTTCCGGCATTGTGCCGATCTGGGCGAGCGAGGTGGAATGCTACCCAATCAGAGTAACCACCAGAAACCTTCCTTGGGTAAAACACTACGGCAACATCTGCGAAATGGACGGCGGCAGAGTTGAACCGGTAGACATCATCACATTCGGAAGTCCGTGTCAGGATATGAGTATCGCCGGAAAGCGTGAAGGTTTAAGCGGCAGCCGTTCTGGTCTGTTTCATGAGGCTGTCAGAATAATCAGAGAAATGAGGAGAGCCACCAATGGCGAATATCCAAAATACATCGTGTGGGAGAATGTCCCGGGAGCCCTCAGCTCCAACGGGGGAGAAGACTTCCGCTGTGTGCTCGAAAGCATATGCGGCATCGCTGATGAAACCGTATCTGTCCCTTCAGTTAAAAAATGGCTCAACGCAGGAGAAATCGTGGGTGACGGTTACTCAGTCGCATGGAGAGTCCTTAATGCGGAACACTTCGGAGTTCCACAGCGCAGAAAGCGCATCTACCTTGTCGCAGATTTTGCAGACGGGTGTGCCGGAAAAATATTATTTGAGTCAGAAGGCATGCCTTGGGATCCTCCAGAGAGCTTCGGCCAGGGGCAAGGTTCTGCCGGAGGTACTGGAGAAAGCTCTGAGGCGGCAGGCACAGTGTGTCTGAACGACCAGGGAGGTGAACGCATGGATGTGACGCACGAACGAACCGCCACTCTCCGTGCCGAAAGTCATCATCCTCCGCTTGTTTTTGAAAACCACTCGCAGGACTGCCGTTTCCGGGGGCCTCTTGATGTGGCACAGACGGTGCTTTCCACTTACGGCACAGGCGGCAACAATCAGCCATTTGTGGTGGAGGATAAACCATGAAACCTAAAGTATTCGGAATCTGCTCGAAAGACAGCAATGCCATGAAATCGGATAACCCGAACAGCGGTTTTTACGAAGCTGAAACCACCCGTACCATCGATACCTCCAATCAGTCTCCCTGCAAAAATCAGGGTGGCATGGTGGTAATCGAAGGCAACGGCACGAGACCTTCTCATCACGGTGACGGATGGTGGGAATCGGAAACCATGTACACGCTGAATACCTCCGAGCGGCATGCGGTAGCCTTCTCAGAGGTTCACGGCACTCTGTCAGCCAATGACGGTCCAAAGGGGCCGTCAAGCCAGATGCTCTCAAACCCCGAGGAGAACTTTGTGGCTGAGCCTGCCTACGGTCTTGACCGGGCATCCTTCAATCAGGGCAGAAATGCAAAGTACGATTTTTCAGTTACAGAGGAGTCAGAACCGACCATGACGGCAAGAGGACCCAATGCGGTGGCGCAGCCGGTCTACACCACCAGCAAGGCATCCTACCACACGGAGGCGGCAAAGGATGTGGCGAACACGCTGGTGGCAAGTGACTGGAAAGATCCGCCGACCATTACCGAAGAGCCTTATTACATTGTACGCAGACTCACACCGACGGAATGCGCAAGGCTGCATGGATTTCCGGACTGGTGGTGTTCACATCTCGAAACGGCAAATCCGTCTGAACATGACATGGAGTTCTGGCGCGGTGTATTTGAAACCCACCGCCGTGTGGTAAGCGGAGCATCGAAACCGAAGTCAGACACGCAGATCAGAAAATGGCTCGCCGCCCCTCACAGCGATTCTGCTGAATACAAAATGTGGGGTAACGGCATCGCCTTACCATGTGCTGTTTACGTTCTTTCAGGCATCGTTCAGCATGCGAAAAAACATTAGTTGATGGTAATCAAACAACACTAAATATAGTGGAAATATAGGCACAAATTGACTTGATATAGTGTTTTGACAGAGCAAATATGTAGTCACCGTTAAACAACAGGAACATAAAAACATGGAAATTAAATTTGATGTCAAAGGCGAAAGCCGCAAAGACCTGGTTAAGGTGATTTCAGACACTCTCGGTGTCAAGGCCGAATATCATTTTACCCCTACCTACAGTTACGTGATTGGTGATTTCACCGTAACCAGGAATGGCACTCTGGTATTCGATGACGAGGTTAATGCCGATGATGTTCTGAAGGCTCTCGCCGCCAATGCCTTTTATCCGGTGACCGATGAAGAGAAGAAAACTGAACAGGATGAGTCTGCAAGTCTCACCATCGAAATTCCTGCCGACAAGGTGAATACGGAGAACCTTCAGAAACTCCTTGATGCCAAGGGATGGCTCTTCCGCAAGGCACTTGGAATTGAGTCCCTTGCCTTTGAGGTGACCGGGGATAAGGTTTCCTTTCCTTGGTTCAGCCACACCGCCCCGGATCTGACCACTGCCTACACGCAGTTCGTCTCCGCCATCTGCAGAATGAGCGTGGAGCAGAAACGCATCACCGCAAGGGAAAAGGCTGTAGCCAACGAGAAGTACGCCTTCAGATGTTTCCTGCTCCGCCTCGGATTCATCGGTGACGAGTACAAGCAGAGCCGCAAACTTCTGCTCGCAAACCTTGACGGCAGTGCAGCATTCAAGACCGTAAAGGAAAAAACACAGACCGACGCTGAACAGGAGACAAACAATGAACTTTCCGAATAGAGAAACAGTTGAAGAACTGCGCAGGACTTATCCCGAGGGAACCCTGGTTGAACTCGTACGCATGAACGATGATTACGCTCCACCGCCCGGAACCCGAGGGACAGTTCTTTACGTCGACGACATAGGGACTGTTCACGTACGCTGGAGCACGGGCTCAAGTCTCGGAATTGCCTACGGTGAAGATGAATGTAGAATCATTAAAAATAGCAAGTAAATCAATGATTTATATATTAAATAAATATCGAAATATAATCGATTATTAAGTTGCTATAGTGTGCCTCTAGAGTGAATATACACACACAACGAAACGAACAAAGAGGTACACAAAATGAACGAAAAAACAGAAAAGCAGATCGCAAACATGAAGAACCAGACCATCGGAGTTGAAGTTGAAATGAACAGCATCACCCGCCTGGATGCAGCAAAGGTTGCCTCAGAGTTTTTCGGAACCCACAGAGTTGAGGATACCGCCTACCGCAACGGCTACAGCACGGTAAGCGCATGGGACGCACAGGGTCGCGAATGGAAGTTTCAGAAAGACGTAAGCATCGCCGGCGACGAAGCCCACAAGTGTGAAATGGTAACCCCGATCCTGAACTACAGCGACATCGAAAGCCTGCAGGAACTTTGCAGAAGACTGCGCAAGGCAGGCGCAAAGAGCGACGCCACCCGCGGATGCGGAGTTCACATCCACATCGGAGCTGCAGACCACACCGCAAAGACCCTGCGCAACCTTGCGAATCTGATGGCAAGCCACGAAAGCCTTTTGGCTGAGGCCTTAAGGCTTGACCAGCACCGCATGGCAAGATACTGCAGAACGGTAGACCCAAGATTCCTTAAGGAGCTCAACAAAAAGAAGCCTCAGACAAAAGAAGAACTTAGCGACATCTGGTACACCAGTCAGGGTGAAAACTACGGCAGAGACCATCATTACAACGCATCACGCTACAGAATGCTTAACCTCCACGCCACCTTCACCAAGGGTACGGTTGAGTTCAGACTTTTCCAGTTTGACGCACCGAGCGAAGGCAGACAGAACGGCATCCACGCCGGACAGCTTAAGAGCTACATTCAGCTTTGCCTGGCCTTAAGCGAGATGGCAAAGGAAGTAAGAACCGCAAGCCCTAAGCCACAGCAGAACGAAAACCCAAAGTTCGCGATGAGAACCTGGCTCCTGCGCCTCGGATTCATCGGTGAGGAATTCGCAACAGCCCGCGAGATTTTAACCCGCAACCTTAGCGGAAACGCAGCCTTCCGGTTCGGAAGAGCCTAAACCCCCAGCGAGGACTTAGCCTCCTCCTGCCGGCCCCTTGAGTGGGGTTTCGGCAGTAGAAGGGTAAGCCTTCCGGAGTTAAACCAAAACGAAAGGAAAAGATTATGACAAAGAGATATTACATCGCCTACGGCAGCAACCTTAATATTGACCAAATGAGCTATCGCTGCCCAGGGGCAAGGGTTGTAGGCACCTCCAAAATACCGGATTTTCAGCTTCTGTTTAAGGGTAGCAAAAGCGGAGCCTACCTCACCATCGAGCCAAAGAAAGGAGCCAAGGTTCCGGTGGCGGTATGGGAGGTAACGGCTGATGATGAACTTTCCCTTGACCGCTACGAAGGCTATCCGAATTTCTACTACAAGACCGAAGTTGAAATCCCGGTAATCTGCATTAGCGACCGCCGGGTAAGAAAGCTTAAGGCCTTCATCTACATCATGAATGAGGAACGCGAAATCGGTGTGCCTTCCCAGCGGTATGTTGATG
>ERZ1034680.590-NODE-590-length-17242-cov-9.681736_pt1 | contig 17242 bp, 27 predicted proteins | sample MGYA00520639_ERZ1034680 | MGnify/ENA primary metagenome ERZ1034680 (study PRJEB33766, sample SAMN09781760) | gut metagenome | biome: gut microbiome | host: Homo sapiens | place: Madagascar | study: EMG produced TPA metagenomics assembly of the PRJNA485056 data set...
AAAAAAGAAAAAAAAGACGCTGAAAAAGAATCATAATGCAGGCAATATATTTTGTCTGATGTTTTTGATAGTATGTATTTTCTCTTGGCGGAGGGGTACACACGAAATAAAAGCACTTTGCAAATGCAAGGTGCTTTTATTATACCCAAAAGGAGCGATAATATGAAAAAGTCGGAGTTACTTATATTAAGACATCTATATAATGAGACAAAAAGGGCAATACCCAAAAATTGGATATTTATCTTTTTCAGTAAGAAAACTATTAATTCAATGCTTGAAAGAGGTCTTATAAAAAAGTGTCCATATGGACATATTAGGATAACTCTTCAAGGAATTGAGGCATATCTCAAGGAAACAAAATATGACAACAGTAACCCTGGAATCTAACCGCCTATCGGTCGTAGGACACGCAGGCTACGGCAAGGTCGGTTATGATATAGTATGTGCAGGAATAAGCACATTAACATTTACACTTAAAGAAAGCCTAGAACTCTACACAAGCGATTGTGTGGAGTTTTTTATTGCAGACGGTAAAGTTATAGCCTCTTGGAGCGAACTAAGCGATAAAGGGGCATTATTACTTAATTCATATATCACGGGTGCGTTAATGCTAGCGAACGACTACCCCGATAATATACAGGTGCAAACATTGAACACCCTAAAATCTATTGGTAACACGGCGCAAACATTGAACGCCTTAAAATCTATGGAGAACGAAAACTCAATCGTGAAAAATGGAGGAAATTATTATGAAGTACAACAAAATGCTTCAATTCTTCGCTGAGGACGGAGAAAGCAAGGACAACACAGCCGACACTACGACAACGACGGACAACACCGCAACGGACGACCCGAAAGAGAAAACATATACACAGGCGGAAGTAACGGAACTAATCGAGAAACGGCTTATAAGGGAAAGAGAAAAGCAGAAAAAGGCGGCAAGCGAGGCTGAAAAACTCGCTAAAATGTCAGCACAGGAGCAAGCGGAATATCAGCGAGACGAGTACCAAAAGGAACTCGAAGAACTCAAAGCGAAACTTGCAAGGGCAGATATCAAGGAAACAGCGAGGGCAATGCTTGCGGCTGACAACATCTCTATTCCGGACGACCTTATCAGTGCTATCATCACTGATAACGCAGACACCACTCAGCAGGCAATCAAAGGCTTTGCGGCGGCTTTCAAGGAAGCTGTAAAGAACGAGGTTGCAAATCGTTTGAAAGGGAACGAACCGAAAGCAAGCACTCAGTCTAACATCACAAAGGCTGAAATCTTGGCGGTCAAAGACCCTATCGAGCGACAAAAACTCATAAGAGAACACATATCATTATTTAGATAGGAGAATTTATTATGCAAAAATTTAATCTTCAGCACTTTGCGGCTGAAACCAACATCACAAAGACAACAGACCTTGAGCCTGCTATCTCTGTTGATTTTACATCGAGAATTTCAAGCACTCTCAAAGCATTGCAGGAAGTGCTTGGAATCACTGCTATGCAGCCTATGGCTGAGGGCACGCAAATCAAAATTTATAAATACAACAAAACAAACAGCCCTGCTCAGGTAGCAGAGGGCGAAAAAATCAATCTTACTAAGGTTGAAAGAAAACTCGTTGCAACAAAGGAACTTACGGTTAAGAAATACCGCAGAGCGGCAACCGCCGAGGCTATTCAGCGTTCGGGTAAGGCTGTCGCTATTAACGGTTGCGACTCTAAACTCGTTAATGAACTTCAAAAGGACATCAAGGCAGACTTCTTTACTATGCTTACAGGCACAACAGGTGTAACTACTGCAACAGCAGGAGCAACCTTGCAGGCGGCTTGCGCTAATGCTTGGGCTTCTCTCAACTCTAAGTTTGAGGATGAAGATGTAAACCCTGTTTATTTCATTAATCCTGTTGACCTTGCAGGCTATCTTGGCAACGCAGAAATCACAATGCAGACCTCGTTCGGTTTGTCCTACATCTCGAACTTCCTCGGTCTCGGCACTGTGATTGTTTCGCCTAAGGTAACAGCAGGTACGATATTTGCTACTGCTAAGGAGAACCTTAACGGCGCATATATCCCGACAAGCGGAGCACTCGGTGAAGTATTCAGTCTTACAACAGATGAGACAGGTATGGTAGGTATGGTTCATAAGGCTAATACAGATACCGCTTCTATTGACACTCTCCTCATTGCTTCGGTTCTCTTCTATCCTGAAAGAGCAGACGGCATTGTCAAGGCGGCTATCACCCCTGCCGAGGCGGCTAAAGCATAACAAGAAAGGTCAAATATGGCAATCATAAATAGAGTCAAGGCTATTCTTGACGGAGAAGATTACAACGAAAAAAGGTTAAATGAATATGTCGATATGGTGGTTGACAGGCTATGTCTTAGGTTAGGTGAGGAGACACTCCCGAGACGGTGGGAAACCGTCGCCGCATTATGTGTAGTTAAGCTGCACCGCAGATATTATTACGAGGGTATATCGACTGAGAATGACGGCGGTATTTCCGTCAATTTTGTTGACGATATATTGTCGGAATATCAGTCCGAAATCTCCGCATATAAGACAACGACTAAAGGGGTGCGGTTCTTATGAAGTGGCTTAATTGCACATTAATTAAGAAAGAGCAGAAAGGCGTTGACCGACTTAACAACCCGATATATGAAGATGTCGAATATAAGTCGGCTCACTGCCGATTTGCACCGCTTAGTGAGAAAGACATAGCGTTGTCAAGCCGTGAGATTACATCAAGAACGGTTAAAATCATCGTTAGAGACACATTTAATAACCTTGAACCGTGCGAGGCTGTTATCGTTGAGGGTGAGAAGTACACCGTTAATGATAAGACAGATGTAACACGGTTTGTCGTTTTGTCAGCCGAAAGGGTGATATAATGGCTTATCGCTACACAATTCAGGGAGCAGATGAACTTATAACCGCACTTGAAAGGGTAGGCTCTACGCAAGTGAATAACATTGTTAGGGCTAATATAACGCAGATGTATAACAGGGCGGCGAGTAACGACCCTAAGTCGGGCGGTACTCCTGTCGCTCCGAGTACGAAGTGGCACAAAGGCGGTCAGTTAAGGCAGTCAAGGGCGGTAACGAATGACGGAAAGAACTCGACATTCGGTTATACCGCCTCATACGCTCCGCATGTAGAGTACGGACATCGAACCGTCAACGGCGGTTATGTGCCGGGTCAATACTTTTTGAGGGAAAATAAAAACCGACAGGAGAAAATCTTCATTAAAGACTGTTCGGAAGAACTCGCTAGGAGGATAAAAAAGAAATAATGTTAAAACAGTTAAGCATAGTCGATTTAATTTCGGCAGTACAACAGCAGATAGAAAAAAACACGAAATATAAGTGTTATGATTTCTACCCCAAAAGGGCAAAATCACCATTCTATATCGCCGAGTTATACGAGAGTGTGCCGAACAACTCAAAAACGACATATAGAACGAGTTATACGCTTAATATTCACGCCATTTCGTCACCTAGCGAGAGTACAGTCGAGTTGTACGATATGATACAGTCGCTTGATGAAGCATTGACCGAGGATATAGAACTTCCAAACGGCTACCAAATGGTGGCGCAGATGAATATGGGCGTAAATGCCATATATTACGAGGAAGAAACAGACGAACGACACGCAGTAATCAAGTATCAATTTATGGTTGCATACGGATACATAGCAAAGGAGTAAGATATATGAAGAATTATAATTTACAGTTTTTTGCCGATAACGGCGCACAAACAACAGGAAAGTTTGATGACGGTAAGTACGGTGACCCGACTCAAATTGAAAATTTCGCCGTAGCAGGTAAGGATGTAATCTTGTCGGTGTGGAGTGCCGACGGCACTACTCTGCTTGCGATTAAGGGTCAGAAATCACTTAAACTCAACAGAACCGCCGACAGCATTGAGATTACATCCAAAGATACAGAGGGCTCGTGGAAATCTAAGATTGCAGGCATGAAAGAGTGGAGTATTGACACCGACGGTATCGCTTACCTTAACGACCAAAGTCAAAAGGTACTCTCCACCGCATTCAACGAGAGCAACCCTGTTCTCGTAAAGATTACGAATAAAAAAACAAAAAAGGATATGTTCGGCGGTCTCGCTGTTATTACAGATTTTCCGCTTGATATGCCTTATGACGATTGTATGACCTACTCCCTTAAATTAGAGGGAATGGGCGAATTAACAGATTTGAGCAGCGAGGTGTAATGTATGTCGGAAATCAACATCAATGATGAAATTTACGAACTTAAATTCAATATGAGCCGCATTGAGATGATTGAGAGTCAAACCTCGATGCCGACAATGGCTCAATTAAGGCAGACAGAGGGTTTTCTCGGCATTTCCGACCTTAAGGCATACTTACAGTTTGGCTTGAAGAAAAAGGGCGATGATGTTTTTGTAATGCCTAAGCCTGCTCGTGAGATTGCAGAACAACTCATCGAGCGAGACTATCAAGAGGCTTGTTACCTTGTTCTTGAAGCCTTACAGAGGGACTGCCCTTTTTTCTTCCGAAACAACTGATTGATTTTGAGTTTTTCAACGCTAAAGAAGAAAAAGACGAAATATATGACGAAATAGCAAAGCCGTATCGCAAAGATATTGACTTTGCTTTTTTTGTCGCTAATTTCAATTTCTCCAAAAAGGACTATGAGGAATTAACGCCTAAGGAGAGGGCTTTCATCTTGAAAGCGTGGGAAGAAAAGAAAGTATCGGACACAATGGCTATATATAACGCCTGCTACGCCGCTTTCTTTAACGCTAACAGAGATAAAAAGCAAAGACCGATTAAGTTATTTGAGCACAGAACTCCTATTGATAAGGAACTTATCAAGGAGAATGAAAAAATTGTCCGTGAGGCAAGCAAAAATAACAAATCTTGGGTAGACAAGATATACAAGAAGTTGAAAGGAGAGTGATGTTATGGCTGATTATACGATATCTGTTACGCTGTCGGGCGATGATTCGAGTTTTCAGCAGATGTTTAATAACGCCCAAAAAAGTGTTGACCGCTTCAAAGCGAGAACAAGCGGAGTAACATCGGGATTATCAAGTTTCGGCGCTAAATGCACCGAAATAGGCAGTAAATTAACTAAGTCAATCACTACTCCTGCACTCGGTGCGGCTACCGCATTGGGCGGCTTGACTATCGGAAAAGGCTTTAAGCGATTAACAGGAATTGACGACGCAAGAGCAAAGTTAAAAGGCTTAGGACACTCAGCAGATGATGTAAAATCTATTATGAATAACGCCCTCGAAAGCGTTAAAGGTACTTCATATGGATTAGACGCCGCCGCAACGACAGCGGCAGGAGCAGTAGCGGCAGGAGTTAAGCCCGGCAAGGACTTAACGAGATACCTCTCATTAACAGCAGACGCCGCCGCCGAAGCAGGCATTAATATGAGCGATATGGGGTCTATCATTAATAAGGTGCAGACTTCGGGCGTTGCTATGTCGGACAACCTTAATCAGTTAGCCGACAGAGGCTTACCTATATTCCAATGGATAGCGGATGAGGCAGGAGTATCAGCTGACGCCGTTAAGGATATGGCGGCAAAAGGACAAATTTCCTCGGAGATGTTCCTTAACGCTATTGAAAAGAATATCGGTGGTGCCGCTAAAACCATAGGCGAGGAGTCATTCACCGCCGCACTTGCAAATATGGGGGCTTCATTATCTCGAATCGGAGCAAACTTCCTTAACGCAGGAGACAGCGGAAAAGGTGCTTTTGACCGATTAAAGCCGTTAATCACTGAAATAACCGAGGATTTGGGCGGCATCGAGGAAAAAGCAAAAGAGTGGGGCGAAAAACTCGGAAACTCCGTTGGAAAAGTTGTTGATAAGTTTCACGAACTAAAAGAAAATTTCAATAACTTAAGCGACAGTCAACAAGGAGTAGTAAAAAACGCCGCAGGAATGGGAGCAGTATTTGCCGCAGGAATGGGACCCGCAATAAGTGGAATAGGCAAAGCCTCTACCGCATTAGGACAATTCAGCGGTGTAATTGACAGCATTCCCTCGAAATTTCAAAATTTGGGGGCGGAAGTTGGCAATGTTAAGACCAAATTCGACGAGGTAGGCTCAGCGTTCAAGAATTTAGGCTCAGTAGCCGTTGAACCTATTAAGGCTCTCGGAAATACTAAGCCTTTTATGATACTGAAAAGTGGGTTACAGTCGCTCGGTTCAAAGATAAGCGAAGTAGGCGGAGCAATCAAAGGCAAATTAGGAACGATAAAGACGGCGTTTGACAATTTCGGAATGAAAGCATTTAACAAGGTCGATTCAGCTTCGGGAGGCTTTTTTTCAAGGTTCAACAGCAAAATGAAAACTTTTGCCACTAATGTATCACAGAAATTAGGTAGTGCTTTTAGCGCCGTTAGTCAGTTTTCACAAAAATTTACCTCCGCACTCGGACCTGTCTTAAAATCGGTCGGCAGTTTTGCTCCTGCGTTTTCAAAAGGCTTTGCCATTGCGGCGGTCGCAGGCGTAGCACTTACAGGCTTAGGCGTGCTTCACGATAAATTCGGCACGCAGATTGATGATATGATTGCAGTGGCAACCGAAAAAGGTCCGTCAATAATAGGGCGAATTTCAGCAGGAATAACACATAAGTTACCCGACTTAATGTCACAGGGTGCAACACTATTAACAGGGTTGGTGGATGTTATAATCGCTAATCTTCCTGCACTATTAGAAGCAGGAACAAGAATAATCGCAATGCTGGTTAGAGGTGTGGTACTTCAATTGCCTACGCTGATGTCACAGGGTCTTGAATTAATTATGACTATTTTCACAGGATTAATTGACAATCTACCAATGCTCATAACGGCAGGCATTCAGCTCCTCTTAAGCCTTGTTGACGGCTTAGTTGAGGCGCTTCCGCAGTTGATTGACAGTGTACCCGTTATCATTGATTCACTTGTTAATGCGATAATTCCGTTATTGCCTACTATAATAACGTCTGGTATAACGCTCATAACTTCATTGATTACAGGTCTTATTAATGCCATTCCGCATATTGTAGCGGCAATGCCGCAAATCATATCTTCAATATGGAACGCTCTTAAAGAAGTCAACTGGAAAGACCTCGGCAGACAAGTTATAGACGGCTTGATTAACGGTCTTAAGTCTATGCTATCTTCCCTTAAGGACGCCGCAAAAGAGGTTGCTGACTCAATAAAAAACAAATTCAAAGACATTATGGGCATTCATTCACCGTCTAAGGTGTTCTTTGAATATGGACGATTTACCGACCAAGGCTTTGCAAACGGTATAATTCAAAACGCAGATGTTATTGAGCAGGCGTATACAACGGTAGGATTTAATACGCCCGATATGAGCAGTAGTGTAAGCGATTACGGCTATGCTGAACCGCTCAACAGCACGCCATATGACGGCTTAATGGATATGTTCAAGGCTTATTCGGAGAGACAAGCAAAAGCAATTGAAAACGGACTTAAAGGTGCTAAATTGATAGGCAACAACCGAGAACTCGGACGATTTGTCGCAGATTTAGGCTTTGCAAGGGCATAAGGAGTTAATTTTATGATTTTTACATATAAAAATTCAAAAGGAAATGCTGTAACCTTTGGCGAATATCCGTTTTTACTTAAAGACCATAATTTGCTTGAATATAAGTATAATTATGAGACCGCAAAAAATAAGATTAGTAATGTTAATCTTGATGTCACCGAAAGGAAAATGACTGTATTAATTCTGCCTGACCCTCAATTAAGATTATCGGAGCGTAAAGAGCAGTTAAAGGCGTATTTGGACTCACTTAATGACTTATTCGCCTACGATGTAGAAAAGGACGTTGACGGCGAACTGTGGACGGATAAAGGTTATTATTTGCCTTGCCGTATCTTAGCGGCGACTGACGGCACGAAAATCGGTGCGGCGTATGCTACTAACGATTATACGGTTGTATCGCAGTCGGCGAAATGGGTCAAACCGACCACTAAGACATTCACAAGTGGTATTGCAAGCGGTGATGTCGCAAATCAAGATTACCCTTACGATTACCCTTATGACTACGCTTCCGATGTTGCAGGAACAGCACATTGGAATTTGAGCCACTATTCAAGTGCCGAGGCGATTATAACTATATACGGAGTGGTGACAAATCCGCAGATTACGATTAACGGACACAAGTACACCGTATATACAAGCGTATCGGATAACGAAAAACTCATCATTGATACCGCTAATCACTTATGTTACCTTGTCGGCAGGACAGGCGAAATAGTTAATTGCTATGACCTACGAAATAAAGAGGAGAGTATTTTCGAGCCTCTTCCTGCCGAACCTATGACTATCACTTGGAGTGGTTCTTTCAGATTCGATATAACAGCCTTAGTCGAAAGGAGTATACCGAAATGGTCTTAATACTTACAGACATAAACGGTAATGAGCTTAGACAACTTAAATATGACAGTGCCGACTTCGATTTAGCCGATATCCTCGATTTTGAGGTTGTTATCGCTCTAAGCGATTGGCAGGACGACATAAAGGACGGCTGTCGCATTTTTTGCCCCGATACTGAATACGGCGGTATCGTGAAAGAAATTCAAACGGACACCGCTAATCAGACTATTACCGTTAAGGGCTACACTTGGCGAGGCTACCTCGAAAAGCGGATTGTAGAGTCGACAAAAACAGAAGCATATCAATACTTAAAGGGCGAGGCAAACGCCGCCATAAGGGGATTAATAGACGGCTTATATGACGGTATAATCAAAGGCTCCGCTTCTGTTAGTGATTGTATATTAACTCTATATCAAATCAACCGTTTTGCGACGGTGCAATCGGCATTAACAAAGGCGTTAAAAACTCAAAATTATCGGTTGGAAATTAAATATATACAGGGACAGCAAAGACAAGTAGGTTACTGCGAAGTCGGGGCTGTCCCGATTGTCGATTATTCAAGTCAAATTGAATTATCGCAAGATAGCAAATTAAATTTTGTGATGAACGTTAAGAACAATGGCGTTAATCACTTAATCGCATTAGGTGGGGGAGAACTCACCGACAGAACAATTTTGCATTTATACTTACAGAAAAACGGAACAATCGGGAAAACTCAATACTATACCGGCATTAACGAAATAGCCGAGGTCTACGATTCTAATAGTGATGACGACTTAGAGCAGAATGCTATTGACCACTTCGAGGAATTACTCTCGACTCCCTCTCTAACCATGGATGTTGAAAGCCTCGGCATAAAGGTAGGAATTGGCGATATTATAGGCGGTCGTGACTACATTACAGGCAACGCAATTAAAAAGGCTTTGCAGGGCGTTATAGTGACCGACAGCGATACATTTTCGATTGAGTACCGCTTGGAGGAATAATATGGATATTATTACAGGTAAAACAGGCAAACCGCATGTAACAAGTCAGCAGGACAGAGAGATTAATATGTCAATGTTCGGCAAGGGTAATGTGGTATTGCCTATCGGTCAGCAACTGAGGGCAGAACTTACCTCGTCGAATAACATTCGCATATATGACGGAATGTTATCAATGCAGGGGTGTGTTGCTTCTATCGGTGCTGACGGCTATCAAGATTTAACTATTGAGAGCCTTACAACAGGCACAGAACGCACAGATTATGTGTGCGCTAAATATGTAAAAGAAAACAGCACAGGCTACGAGAGTATATCTCTTGTGGTTATAAGCGGAACGGACGGCAATCCTCCGACTATTACAGATAATGAAATACGAAACGGAGCGACAGAGGCGTATTTTCCGTTATATAGCATAAAGATTAAATCGGCTACTGAATTAACGCTGACACCGTTATTCGAGAATGTACTACCAATCTTACCGCAACTTAATGATATAGCAAATACAAATCGACTGCTATATCAGGGCGAGGGATTGTTTATGACTGAAAGTCAAAAAATTACCTTATCGGAAAAAATCTCTCAACAACCCACAGGAATTGTTATAATTTGGTCGGCGTATCGTGACGGTCAATCGCAAAACTTCCATTGGTACTTTCAATTTGTACCGAAATTTATTCTCTCACTGCCGACTACAACGAGGCAATTCGACACAGATATTTTCCTCTGTGCAGGCGGACAATCGCAATATGCCGCAATGAAAGAGCTTACAATAACCGACGATGTGATATACGGTCGAGTTGGTAACTCGAGCAATAAACTTATCGTTAATGGAATTACCTGCGTTAATAATGAGTGGGTGCTTCGTGCCGTTATAGGAGTGTGACATAATGAAAATCATAGCAGATATTAACAAGGTCGAACTTCAGGACTTTGAACCGCTTATCAGCGGAGCATATCGAGATAAGACTATTGATGTTGAATTATCGCCTGAATATGACGGATTGTCCGTTTGGGCAATATTCGACCGACAGTCGGTCAAGGTCGAGGGCGGCAAGTGCTACACTCCCACGCTCGAAAGAGGTACTTGTTCGATAGGCATTTATGCCGTTCGCCTTAATAACGAAAAAGAAATCGACCTGCGGTATTCCCCTGCCCCTGCATTAATCAATATTGAGCAGGGGTCTTATAATTCCTCGCTCAATTCTGCTACCGCCCCGACAGAATCGGAAGCGGAGCAGATTTACGCTTTAATTGACGAGGCTATCAATGCCGGAATGCTTAAAGGCGACCCGGGAACTCCGGGTAAAGACGGCGCACCGGGCAAAGACGGCTACACGCCGATTAAAGGTGTTGACTACTTTGACGGTGTTAAGGGTGATAAGGGCGAAAAGGGAGACCGAGGAGAGCAAGGTGTCAAAGGAGACCGTGGCGAACAAGGCGAACAAGGCATTCAAGGCTTGCCCGGCACAACCGTATATTCCGAGCTTACCGATAAACCAATAATCAACGGTGTAACGCTTGAGGGTGACAAGTCGCTGTCCGATTTAGGCGTTCCGACTAAGATAAGCGAGCTGACCGATGACAGCGACTTTGTCAAAAAAGACGAATACGCTTCAGCTTCACAAGCTGGCATAATCAGAACGCCAGTCGGCTGTGGAATTTCTGTTGACAAAGACGGCAGCGCACATGTTGACTTTCCTCTGCGTGAGGTTACATCAAAGACTGATGATATAAGAGTAACTCACGGCAGTGGCATATATATATTAGAATTCAATTCGGGAAAATATGCTAAGGTTGTAGATATATTAAATAAACAAGACAAGCTTAGTGTCGGCAAAGGATTGAAGCTCGAAAACAACACGCTTACCCTTGACATTCCTGTTGCGACAGCCGACACAGGCTATGGAGGTTGAATATGAGTTTAATTATCGAAAATAAAGAGGCTCTTGACAGCCTCGCCAATAGCATCATTAAGGCTAATTTGAATGTCAATGACACAATGGCAACCAAAGGCAGGCTTGCGGAGATTGTGCAGAATGTAATTCCCGAAAAAGCTAAATTCGCAAGCGGAGTGTTTACCCCGACTGAGGATTTATATTATGCAAACGCAGTGTTCATTAATTACGCCTTAGGAGTTGATGAAAGCGGAAATACGATTATCCCCGACTTGATATTTTTCTATCAGCCTAACGCTCTCAAAGAGACCGAATTAATCAGGTCAGCTATATTCTGTACTTTATCTCCGAATATCAGATATAATGACGGTTTCCCGGCAACTCGCTTTACATTAGTAAGGTTAGCTACGCTGAGTACTTCATCAAGATATGTCAGCGGATATTTTAACGGATTGAAAGTGATAGATAGCGAGCAGTCTATAGTGACACCTTCTCGCTTCAAATTAGCTGGGTTAGATACTTATCCTTATCTTGCTGGCAAGCCAATAGTTTGGTTGCAAATTAAATTTTAGGAGGGCTATATATGTACAAATACATTAATGACGGCTACATCATAGGCGTTGGCTCAGGAGCAGGAGCAGGCGAGCCTATCACCGAGGATGAATATAACGAAATCCTCGACAAGATTAACAACCGCCCGACTGCACCCGAGGGCTTCACTTATAGGCTGACTACTGCTCTTGAGTGGGAACTCGCAGAATTGCCACCGCTTGTTGAAAATAACGAGGAATTTGAGGAGGATATATGACTTCGGAAATTATCGCAGCATTAATAGCAGGTGGTGTGTCTGCATTTGGAGTAATTCTAACAAATAATTCGTCGAATAAAATTATGCAGGAACAAATTAAAGAACTAACTCATCAAGTTGAGAAGCACAATTCTGTTATCGAGCGTACTTATGAAGCTGAAAAGCAAATTGATGTGCTCAAAGAAAAACAAAGGGTAGCCAATCATAGAATTGACGACCTTGAAAACAAAATAAATTCATAAAGGAGTAATTTTTATGGAAAAAGAAAAAGCCGTAATGGCAAAAATTAAAAAATGCGCTAAGTATGTTCTTAATGCGCTCACAATCATTAACGCCCTGCTTATCGGACTTGCTCCGATATGGGATATTCCTGCTGACAGAGTGATACAGACAATCTCCGTTGTAATGGCGGTTATCTCTACATATCTGCTCGGCAATAAGGCGGTAAAATCTATAAGCGAAAGGAACGGCGGCAACAATGAAATTGAATGAATGGGTATCAACGATTAAGAAGTACGGCGGAATCGACTATGACGGCGTATATGGAAGACAATGCGTTGACCTCGTTAATCACTATGCCAGTAAGGTTCTCGGCATTTCGGGCTGCTTCTACGGCTTGAGTTACGCCTACGAAATCTACACCAAATACCCGAGACTGCCGAAACTTTATAAGAACTTCAAGCGTATTGATGTCAACGCTCGAGGAGAATATCCTCAGCGTGGTGATGTTATCGTTTGGAGCAAAGCGAAAAATGGTTACGCAGGTCATACGGCAGTATGCCTGAGTGGCGATAAGAATGGCTTTACCGTCTTTGAGCAGAACTACAACGGCAGAGGCGGTATAAGAGAATACCGTTACAGTTACAGTCAGGTCAGTGGCTGGTTAAGACCGTATAATCAGAACAATATAAAAGAGGAAGTGAAAAAAGTGTCAAGATACGGCAACGCAACAATGAAGTCGGCACAATCGGTTTACTCCGACAGCCTTTTGACGAATAAAATCGGCTCTGTCGGCAACGGCGAGGGCGTATACTTCGAGGGCAGCGGAAGCGGTAACGATATTATCGTCTACCAATGCGGAAGTTACTACAAGGCAGGGTTCGTCAAAGGCGGAACTGTTAAGAAAAACTAAGTGACAAAGTAGAATTAACACAGGAAAGGTAATTTAATTGAATGGAAGATGTCGAAATGGTTAATCTATCATTTTTAACGCTTTCCGATATGAATAAACTATCGGAGAAAATCGGCTTCACGAGTGATGAGAAATATATTCTTGAACACCTCGTAAAAGACGATATGAACGACAGCGGAATAATGCTCAATCTTGGGTTAAGTCGAAACAAGTATTATGATAAAAAATGCAATCTAATATATAAAATTATTAGGTATGCGGCAGAAAAATAATAAACGAAACCTTAGGCGGTACAGAGTTGATACTTTGTACCGCCTTTTTTATTTTATCATAACGGTAAAGGAGATAAGTATATGGACTATACAGATTACGAACTTCTCATTAAGACAATCTATACACAAGGATATATAGACGGATTTAAGGAAGCGGAAAAGGAGTTAAAAAACGATGAATAATTATTTTAATTCGTATCAGTCTTGCAAAGTGCCCGAGGTAAACGGTATGAATGGTGCTAACGCTTACCAAATCGGGGTAAATTCAAGCGTTTTATTATTAGATACTAATTCGCCCATAGTCTACCTTAAACAGACAGACGGCGGCGGATATGCCACTGTATCGGCGTTTGACTTAGTGCCACACAAAGACACGGCGACAAAGACTATAGAGGACATCAATTCACGACTTGACAGATTGGAGGAATTAATCCGTGAACAAGTTACTAATGCAGGGGAATACAAACAACCTACTCAACAACCCCCAAGTGCAACAAGCAATGCAATTATGCCGAATGCAGGGAATGACACCAGAACAGTTAGTGCGACAAATGGCACAGCAAAGAGGAATTGACCTTAATACATTGCTTAACGAAGCTCAAAAGCATATGAATAAATAAGCAATCTATGACCGCTAAGTGGTTTATATAGAAATCTAAAGAAAGGAGATATTAAAATGGGCGATAATGCTAATCCTACCTATCTTGATACGGGTATGTTTGACAACAGCGGAATATGGATTTTTGCACTTCTTATTCTCTTATTCGGTGCAGGCGGTTTTGGCTTTGGCGGTAACGGTGGCTTGACTGAGAATACACTCGAGAGAGCAATCGACCTCAACAGCGTACAGAACGGACAGCGAGACATTGAAAGCAGAGTACAGGAAATCGGCGCAGAAAACATAGCAGCTACTAAGGATATGGGCTATAACTTACTTGGCAATATCCGTGATGTGGAAACTGCCGTTGCTCTCGCTAACGCAAATCAGCAGAATTGTTGCTGTGAGATTAAGTCAGCCATTGCCGAAAATCGTTATATTGCAGAGAAAAACGCAAGTGCTATTATGATGAACGACACGACAAACACTCAAAAGGTTCTTGATAAGATAACCGAGTATCAGCTTGCTAATAAGGACGCTAAGATTAACGAACTTCAAAGGCAGATTGATAACATCGGAACTATTAAATACCCTATGGCTATGGCTTATAACGCAGGCACATCACCATTCTGTAATAACGGTTGCGGCTGTTACTAACTAATATCTCACTATAACAGTGCTTATGCCCTTGCAGGAGAGCCTGTGAGGGCTTTTTATAACTAACTAATCAAATTATGAAAGGAAACATAAAAATGGCTTGTAATACTCTTAAAAACAGAAATTACAAATCTGTCGTTACGGCGTACAACAATACTACTCAGGCTTATACCGCCGCAGGAACTCAATTAAGCATTCTCGGCAACACCGCTCTTGACGCAGGCTGTTCCGTAGATGTTCAAAGCGGAGGCTTCAAGATTAATCATAGCGGTACATATCGCTTTACCTTTGATGTTACATCCGTACCGACTGCGGCAGGCATACAGACCTTGCAGATGTATAATAACACAATCGCTATGCCTTGTGCCTCTGTAGCAGACACTACAACCGCAAGCGGTACAATCACTCAGCATATCGAAACAACGGTATATTTGCCTGTTTGCTGTAACAATCAGCCTGTTATCACACTTAACATTGCAGGCGTGGCAGGAGATGTAACGCATATCTGCGCTAATGCTACTCGTCTTGCATAGAGGTGATTCTATGGAAATGATAAAAAAATACTCCAAACTTATGATTGAGGAAATCACAAGCGCCGACAATTATATTAATATGGCTTGTAAGATGAAATCAACCGATGAGGAGACGGCAGGGAATTTCTTTGAAATGGCAAAGCAGGAATTGCACCATAAGGACATCTTAGACCACGCCTTGAAGAATATTATCGATGAGTGCGAGGATGAGAATAAAGCGGAAGCAATGAATTTAATTTATGATTTCATGAAAGATATTATTGCTGATATGGAAGCACCTGTTCTTGCAAAAATGAAAACTTTTAATTAATTGAGGCTTGCCCTAAATAATGGGGCAAACCTCTTTTTTCGTTAGTCTATTTGTTAGTCTATTTTAGCCTATTTGTTAGTCTATTCTACTGTTTTGTAATGCGTTGAAATGCGTTGAAGAATAAACACAAGCCTTGAAAGTCGCTAAAATAGGGCGTTTTGACATAATAAAAGGCAGACACAAAAGCGATGAAATGTGTCTGCCCTTTGGTCGGAGTGGCGAGAAAGAAAGTCTTGAAACCTTAGTATTTATGCGGTTTTCAGGGCTTTGCGGTTTTAGTGATTTAGTCTATTTTTAGTTTATTCTTTTTTCGTGGTCTCTGTTGTGATTAAATCATTAGCCATAAGATAACGGTTTAACTTCTCATCTTCCGTGTCCTCAAATCGAGCGAATACATCGGCGTATGTGTTCATTGTAATTTTGATGTCGGTGTGTCCTAACTTCTTTTGGAGCACTTTTGCCGACATTCCGCTCTCAATGCTTCGGGTAGCATAGGTGTGCCTTAACTGATGTTGATTGTAACCGTCTGCTGTGTCGTCAATATCATATCGGGTGATTAATTTTCTGTAATAATAATTAACCTGTGTAACGGTTACAAGTTTACCGTTAATGCCGAAAAAGACATTATCAGCATTTTTAATGTAATATTTATCTTTATATTTTTGTAATTCATCAATCACCCACGGAATTACTTTAATTTGCCTTGTTCCTGCCTCTGTTTTGGCATTTTCGCCTATAATGTAGGTATCGTTAGCACCTCGGGTCAAAGTCCTCTCTATGCTTATCTCAGCGTTGTTAAAATCAATATCGGAAAGATAGAGGGAGCAGACCTCGCCCATTCTCATACCTGTAAAGAGGGAAAGCAACAGCATAGTACGGTATGGCTCTTTGTTGTCTGTCAAAATAGCCTCAACAACTTTTTTCTGTTGTTCGATAGTCAAGGCTTTTATTTTTTTCGTCGGCTTGTCCGATTTGGGGCAAGGTATATCATCATTGATGTTATACTTAATAATGTTCAGTTTAACCGCTTTTTTATATGCGATATTAATTTGTGCATAGACTTTTTTAATCGTAGAATTAGAGTAAGTCTTTATTAATTCAGCGTAGAACGAGCGGAGTTTAGGCTCGGTTACTTTTTGAATCGGAATTGCGTTTAACTCGCTCTCCTCTATGTGCCTTATAGAATATTGCGAGCGAGTGTAAGCCGATACGCTTGTTATGTTCAACTCGTGCTTTTCATCATTAACCGCCTTAGCAAGTTGGGGGATAGTGACATTCGAGGAGTCTATATAATTGTCTGTCAATAATTCTACTTTTATCTTTTCGAGTTTCCGCTTGACTTCCTTAGCCGTTTTGCCTGTGACGGTTTTCATTTTTTTGTTGCCGTTCGGCAAATATCCTACTTGGAGTTGACCTCTCCATTTGCCCGAGGCTTTGTCCTGCCAGACTGAGCCTGTCCCTTTTTGCCGTCTATTGCCCATTTTATTTCGTCCTCCAATGGCTTTTTTATTTCGTGTCCTATCAATTTATGCCACTCGCCGAAATAGTCCTTTAACCGCTTATATGCGAGGTCTTGCATAGGTGTTTTTGGAATATTGTTGTATTTCAAATTATACATGGCACCTGTTATATAGGAAATATGCGAACGCTCATACTTTGAAAGATTGCAGTAATAATA
>ERZ1034680.597-NODE-597-length-16982-cov-161.312637_pt1 | contig 16982 bp, 14 predicted proteins | sample MGYA00520639_ERZ1034680 | MGnify/ENA primary metagenome ERZ1034680 (study PRJEB33766, sample SAMN09781760) | gut metagenome | biome: gut microbiome | host: Homo sapiens | place: Madagascar | study: EMG produced TPA metagenomics assembly of the PRJNA485056 data...
TCAGCCCGAAGGGGAACACCTGTTCCTCCCCGGGGCCATGTGTTCCCTGTTTTTTTACGGAGAAACACATGGCCACTGCGTATTTTCATGAAAGGAGATCACTCAATAACTTCCATCGAGATCGGGTAATAACATTTGAACAGATCGCTGAATAACATCGATGGAGATCACTTTTGACTCATTTTGTTATTCAGTGATCTCCATCAATGTTATTGGAACTTCACAGGTGTGTTGATCTGTATCTTTTGCCATTCCGGTAAAGGATACCTATGCCAACAGTTCCAATTTCTATGAGAAAACTTAAAGAAATTCTTAGGCTTAAATACGGTGTTGGACTCAGCCATCGACAAATTGGTCGTAGTCTTGCAATCTCCCCTTCCGTTGTATCCAGATATGCTAATCGGGCGGCTCAACTTGGCATAAAGCAGTGGCCCTTACCTACAGGATGGGATGATACAAAACTAAAACATGCGTTCCTTCAGACCCAGGTTAAGATGAAGAAGCACTCTCTGCCTGACTGGGCTACAGTACACCGGGAACTGCGTAATAAATGCGTGACGCTGCAGCTACTCTGGGAAGAATACTGTGAGCGTAATCCAGGCGGTTTTTACAGCTATAACCATTACTGCCGGATGTACCGTGAATGGCTCAAAACCACTTCACCATCAATGCGTCAGGTACATAAAGCTGGCGAAAAACTTTTCGTTGATTACTGTGGACCTACCGTGTCAACGACGGATGAAAAGTGATCCACTTATACCGTTGGCGTTACCGACCCTGAGACCGGAGAAATAAGAACTGCTCAGGTCATCGTAGCTGTTCTCGGGGCATCAAGTTACACATGGGCAGAGGCCACCTGGTCTCAGCAGCTTGAAGACTGGGTGATGAGTCATGTTCGCTGCTTCCAGTGGTTGGGTGGCGTTCCTGAACTTGTTGTTCCGGACAATCTGAAAAGCGCCACATCCAGGGCATGTAAGTATGATCCTGACGTTAACCCTACCTACCAGCAGATGCTTGAGCATTATAATGTCGCAGTTTTGCCTGCGCGGCCACGTAAACCGAAAGATAAAGCCAAAGCTGAAGTTGGCGTTCAGGTTGTTGAACGCTGGATCATGGCCCGAATCAGGCATGAGATCTTCTACAGCCTTGCATCGCTTAATCAGCGCATTCGGGAGTTGCTGGAAAGACTGAATAACAAAATAATGCAGAAGTTGGGTTATTCACGTGCAGAACTCTTCATCCAGCTTGATAAACCCGCACTGAAGCCTCTTCCTGAAGCCAGTTACAGTTACACCCTGGTGAAGAAAGTCAGAGTTCATGCCGATTACCACGTGGAAATCGACAAACATTACTACTCGGTTCCATGTTCGCTGTTAGGCCAGCAACTGGAAGCATGGATCTCCGGAGAACTGGTAAGACTCTTCAATCAGGGGCAGGAGGTTGCTGTGCACCCGCGCAAGCGTACTTATGGCTACAGTACCCGCAACGAGCACATGCCTGAAGCTCATCGACAGCATGCCACCTAGACGCCAGAGCGTCTTCTGGAATGGGCGGGGCACATAGGCAGTGAAACTCATAGTTATGTGCTTCATATACTGAACTCTCGTCCACATCCGGAACAAAGCTATCGCTTCTGCCTTGGACTCCTGAACCTTCATAAAAAATACAGTAAAGCCAGACTTAATGCAGCATGTGCAAGAGCTCTGAAAACAAAGGTATGGCGTCTGTCAGGTATTAAATCGATCCTGGAAAAAGGTCTGGATAAACAACCTGTTCAGGATCCAAAACCAGATCTGTTATCCACGATAGAACACGAAAACGTACGCGGCAGTGAGTATTACCACTGATACGGGATCCAATGATGAATCATCTTTACGAACAACTGACCGCACTTAAACTCACCGGCTTCCGTGATGCGCTTAAAAAGCAACTTGCTCAGCCGGGCACATACCAGGAGCTGGGCTTCGAAGAACGCCTGTCATTACTGACAGCAGAAGAACTAACCTGCCGTGAAAACAGGAAGGCAGAGCGTCTGATCAAACATGCACGGTTCAGACTTAATGCTGAGTTATCAAAGCTGGATTATCGTAACAATAGAGGGCTGGACAGGGCCCTCATCCGTTCACTCAGTCAGGGAAACTGGTTAACCCTGAAACAAAATATTTTACTGACCGGGGCCACCGGCAGCGGTAAAACGTTCCTGGCATGTGCACTTGGTCATAATGCCTGCCGACAGGGATACAAGGTCTACTATTATCGCCTTAAAGCGCTGATGGAACAGTGCTATCAGGGGCATGCTGATGGAAGATACAGCAAACTTTTGACCAGGCTGAATAATAGCGATCTGCTGCTTCTGGATGACTGGGGGCTGGAACCTCTCTCATCAGAACAGCGTAGCGACCTGCTGGAAATAGTGGATCTGATGTACCAACGAGGCTCAATCATCGTAGTGAGCCAGTTGCCGGTGGAAAACTGGTACAAAATGATCGGAGACTCCACACATGCGGATGCCATCCTAGATCGACTGGTTCATGGCAGTATCAAGATCGAACTTAAAGGAGAATCAATGCGGAAAATACAATCTCCGTTGACCGAAGGAGATCAGTGAAGGTAATTTAAAAACGGTTCTGTGAAAGTGACACGAACCGATCTCCATCGATGTTACTCACCGATCTCCTTCACGGTAATACGCAGCCACCTTTATCGACCATCAGAAAGCCTTTATTTCGCTGTTTAATCAGACGGCCCGTTATCACAGACGCCATAAGGTGTTTGAGGACTTTGTCAGCTGCAGTGTGATTGCCCTGGAGAACCGGCTTCAGTTCAGTGAGGCCCGGGAGCAGAAGTACCTGCGAATCGTCAGTGGTTATGAAAAGCAGGATGTTATCAACATTGCGCATTTGCTTGCTCATGTCATTGAGGGACTGGAGCAGGGATTCTGTGACTTTCTGAGCAGCGTGTTCATGCAACTGGAGCTGGGGGATAAGTACCGGGGCCAGTTTTTTACGCCCTGGAGTGTGGCCAGCATGATGGCACAGATGCAGCTGGGGAATGTGAAGGCGTTGTTTGAGGACAAATCCTTTATCACGCTCCGTGAACCAGCCTGCGGAGCCGGCAGTATGATTCTGGCTATGGCTGACACCCTGAACCGTTCGGGGTATCCGGCATACCGCAGGATGTGGGTGTCGGCAACGGATATTGACCCGCTGGCAGCCGGCATGGCGTATATACAACTGTCGCTGTGTGGTGTGGCCGGAGAAGTGGTGATTGGCAACTCATTGTGTAATGAGCGGCGCCGGGTGCTGCTGACGCCCGGGCATTACTTGGGAAACTGGTCATATCGTCTGCGTCATTCTCAGGAGCAGATTGTCGCCTGATACTGAACACTTTTCTGCCTGTGCCGGCCTTCGGGCTGGCATTTATTATTGCTGTTTTGTTTACACTGAAAAAATTAGCAGCCTTTTTTTGTTTCTTTATTTTTGATTCTTGTTTTTGACTTTAATCATGAATTTAAAAAAAGATAGAATTATTGCAACTCATTGAAATAACGATCTTTTGTGTTGGTATTTCTGATTTTTCTGGTGATAAGTTTTTTTCTTAGTGTGTCTTTTGGGTTTTACAACTATTGTTTTTGGTTTTTTTAGAATAAAAGATCGTTAAATTTGTATTTTTTGGTGAAAAACTTTGTGGTAGCTTTTAATGCAAAGGAGAGATGGAGATATGCATGCAAGAAGAAAGCAATAAAGTGTTAATACCGGGAAAAGTGGATGAAAGACGATTTTGGTTATTAATTGAATTATCTCCTTTTCGAAGCGAAAAGATTGTTCGCGCGCTCCGGGATTTTTTGGTTATGGGATACAACCGAAAGGAGGTGTGTGAAAAATATGGAACATCGTACAGTTATTTTTCGATAGCATTGAAACGTTTGACACATATTAATGATATTGTGTGTCAATTAGCATGGTGAAGAAGTTTATTTTTATAAGATAATAATGATTCGGATTGAGAATGCCAAGGAGTAAAAGGGGATAGTGAGTGACGTTATTGACGTTTAATAGTTAGGGTTGTGATAAACTTGAAATAATAACATCAGTTGCTTGAATGTATTTAAGTATGTTTGTTGTTATCTTATTTGTGTGAATAAGATAACACCAGCTATGCTGGTTTCTGTTGTTTTCTTTAATCTATTAAGGAAATTTTTGAAATGAAAAAAAGTATTTTAGCATCTGTAATTGCATTAGGTATGGTTTCTGGCCTGGCGCAGGCTGCAGGAAATGAAGTTCAATTTGTCGGTTCTGTTGTTGCAACGACTTGTGATCTGGAGGCTTCTGGAACGGGATCTGATGCAGGTTTAGTGAAGAATATTATTGCGCTGGGACAAGCTAAAAAAGGTGGAGAGGGTAAGAAAGTTACTTTTGCATTCAAACCAGTAAATGATGCGGAAAATAAGGCGAATTGCCAAGGGCTGGCAGACGCAAATGGTACAGTTGTAATTACCTGGAACAGTGATGCATTTGATGGTCAGAATGGTCTGACAGCACTTAGTGGTGCGGCTTCAGATGCTTTTGTGAGGGTTCAGCCGGTGAACGCTAACGCTGATAATGATGCACCGATGTTGACCTCTGGATCTTCACAGGAATTTGCAGCAGCTAAGTTAACATCAGATGGATTACAATATAAAGCCCAGTTAGTTGGTAAGCAGCAAGCTGGTGATTTCCAGACCGCTTCGAAATTCACTGTCCATTATAAATAATTTTGTAATTAAAAGGGAAGGGATTCCCTTTTAAATCTCTAGTGTCGGAGTAATAAGATGTGTAGTGTTAAGAAGACACCTGTATACAAATTATCTATGATAGCTCTTAGTCTGCTATCGCTGTATTCTTCAGCTTCTGGTGCAGTTTCCGATACAGAGTTGAATACTGTCTTTTTACAAGGAACTCAATTTGTCCCATCCATATTGAAAAAAGGGGCAAAATTTCCTGCTGGGGAATATTACGTTGATGTTATCGTTAATAATGATAATGTTGGTAAGTCAAAGTTAAATATATCTTCGGAGGAGGAGTTATCGGGTGAGTTGTGTTTTTCACCGGAGTGGTTAGCGAGTTCTGGTGTTTTGATAAATCTGGATGAGTATACATCAGAATATAATAAGTTGAAACATTGTTATAATTTGTCGAGAGATTTATACACTCATGTGAAATTTAATTATGGCAATCAGAGTCTGATTTTTAGTATTCCACAGGCTAATATTATAAGTAGAACTGATCCCCGTCAGTGGGATTATGGAATCAATGCTTTTCGTTTGCAGTATCAGGGTAATGTTGCACATCTGAGTGGAAAAGAAACAACAGCATATGGCAGTGGTGATGTAAACATAAATTTAGGTCGATGGGTTGTAAGCAGCAATATGAGTGGTAACAGAAATAGTGATGGCCGTTCTGATTTTGCTGTCCGTGACGCAACGTTATCCACAGCTATAAGTTCTTTGCGCAGTGATTTTCGTGTCGGGAAAGTATGGACACGTAATGAGTTGTTTAATGATTTTGGATTTTATGGTGCCTCTTTACGTTCTAATAGTAGTATGACTCCATGGGAGTCACGTGGTTATGCACCATTGATTTCTGGTATTGCAACGACGACATCTCGTATTAGCATCACCCAAAACGGTTATACAATTTATTCCAGAGTAGTTCAACCTGGACCATATGAGTTGACGGATGTTCGTTCAGTTGGTAATGGTGATCTTGTTGTAACAGTTGAGGATGCCTCTGGGAAAAAAACGAGTACGACTTATCCGGTGACCACTTTGCCGACATTATTGCGTCATGGAGAGTTGCAATATGATGTATCAATTGGTCGGAAATCCAGTAATAGTGATATTAATAAGCCTTTTACTGATGGTGATCAAGGTATTTTCTGGTCTGGTAGCTTGGCTTATGGACTGGGAGGAACAACGCTCGGTGCAGCTACAATATTACACAATAAATATCATGCCGGGGGGATAAATATTACTCAGTCTCTCGGAGAGTTAGGTGCAATATCTGTTGGCGGTGCTTTATCTCAAGCTGATTATGATAATCATCAGATCCTGAGAGGGCATAGTATTAGCGCAAAATATGCAAAGAGTTTCTCGGACAAAACGAATTTACATTTAATGGCTTATCGCTATCAAAGTAGAGACTATGTAGAATTCTCAAACTTTAATCCAACATATATTTATGGTCGCAATATAGACAAACAAAAGTCGCGTTATGAAATGCAGTTAACTCAACGTCTATCAACGATGAGTAATCTTAATTTTTCTGCCTGGCGAGAAGATTATTGGCAACATTCAGGACATGCAGTTGGAGCAACATTAGGCACTGGGTTTACTTTATTTGATAATGTTTCATTTTCCGTAAATGCTGGATATAACGAAGCTCCGTATCAGGCAAAGCCAGATTATACAGCAGCATTATCCATGAGCGTACCGTTTAATCTTGGAGGAGTGCGACATTACAGTCATTCCTCTGTAGGGTATAGTTCTGTTTCCGGCACACAGTTTCGGAATTCAGTTTCTGCATCTGATGATCGTATCAGTTATACAGCCAGCGCGACAGCCTCTGATAAAGGAGCGCGTAGTGTATCTGCAGGTATTGGTTATGAATTTGATTCTGCTTCTGTTGGCGTAGGGGTAACTCAGGACAGAAATAATACAGGTATTAGTGGTGATTTTTCAGGAAGTATCGTCGTGACTGGTGAAAGCGGGTTACTTATGACGCGTGACAGGAGTAATACGCAAGGGGTTGTGCGTATCGCGGATATTCCAAATGTGCGTTTCAACGGGTCACCTGAAACAAATAGCCGGGGTTATACCGTTGTTGGGTTATCTGATTACAGCCAAAACAGTATTGATATTGATATGGAATCTGTACCAGATAATCTTGAGTTGGATGTTACTTCTTTCAGGGTTGTTCCAACTGAAAGATCCGTTGTTTATCGTGATTTTGGTGCAAATTATGTGAAACGTTATTTTCTGCAGGTTAAAAATAATTTGGGAGAATTGCTGGATGGAGGTAATGCTAAAACAGAACAGGGAGTGGATGCAGGTTTCATTTCTCGCAATGGTGTTTTGTCTATGGGCCTGCTGAGTGAGCCAAGCTTGCTTAAGGTTAGCCTTTATGGTGGGAAAGAATGCATTATCGATATGAAAGGTGTGAAAAATAATGTAAATACAGTACAGGAGGTTCGTTGTGAGTAATATTATTAAGTGCTTTTTTGTCGGGATTATTACCCTCATTTCTGTTGGACCTGTTTTTGCCGCTTTTACGATTAGTGGAACCCGATTTATTTATGAGGAAGGTAAGAAAAATATTTCGTTTGAAGTTTCCAATAGTGCAGATGATACTTATGGTGGACAAGTTTGGGTGGACAATGTTAGTCAGAATAATGGTGTGTATATGATTCCTGCTCCACCGTTTTTTAAAATTGCACCAAAGGAAAAACAGATCGTGCGAATTATGAACTTGGACGGGAAGCTGTTACCTAAGGATCGAGAATCATTATTTTGGTTGAATGTTCAGGAAATTCCACCAAAACCAAAAACAGATGGTAATGTTCTTGCTGTAGCTGTAAATACCAGAGTTAAGCTGTTTTTTCGTCCGAAAAACCTGATTATGGACCGTAAAGGTGCAGAGAAAAAAATCCAGATAGTACATAGGGGGAATTCTACGTTTTTAAAAAATCCTACACCGTATTATTTTGCGATTACAAAAGTAAGAGCCAATGGAAGAGATGTACCCTTGAGTTCTGATGAGGACCGGAGGTTGTCAATGTTTTCACCATTTGAAGAGGTTGCAGTCAGTAAATTTCCTGTTGGAGCGAAAGAAGTTACTGTCGTTTCAGTTAATGACTGGGGAGGGGTAGAAAATTATAAGTTAAAGGGATAATGAGGGATAATGACAATGCAATGTTTTAATTATATGAAAAAGTGTATTAGCTGCATATTAGGAATGTTATTGGTAGTGAAAGGAGCGTATGGGACTGGGGAGAATTCGGCATCAATCTTGGTTCCTGTAATGCTGATAAATATGCTACATACTTGTAGTCTGTCATTTAGTGGAGCAGGACTCAATAGTAACGGTGGTGTTTATCAATTAGGTTCTCTAAAAATAGGGGAAGAAAAAAAACATTCCTCCTTTAATATTATTGTGGATTGTAAGGATACAGATGGTACTGAATCGATTAACACAGCATTAACCGCATCAGTGCGAAATCCGACAGTAGATAACTACCATATTCAGATGACAGTTAATGGACAGTATAATGATAATGCGCCTGTATTGTGGCTGAAATCAAATGGAAAGAGCATTCCGGTAAATGGGGCTCCATTTTGCCAGGGCGTAAAATTAAACAGGAATGTGTGTACTTTAACGCCTTACACGCGAGTTCCTCTTAATTCACCGAGCGGAGAGATTTCGGCTGCTATAGTATTTGACATAACGTATATTTAATACGTAATAGTGAGACATTTATTGTGAAATGTAAGGTAGTTGTATTTATTGAGGGTTCTTCAGTTCAGGATTTATAGATGAAAGCTAAAGCTCAGTTAATTGTATTTTTTGTAACGTCAATTCTCGCATCTGAAGTGTTTGCAGGAATTACAAGACTTGATGGCACTAATAATACTTATTTTTCAACAACAACGTATATAGGATTTGCTCCTAAAATATATCTGAAGGAAGGGGTGCATGAAGGCCATTCATTTGATGCAGACGTGACTATTGATAATATTTATGTTATGGGAAGAGATGGGGATTTTAGAAAATTGGAACCTTTGGGATTTGATTCTTTGTCTTGTACTGAGGGGAAAGTTGAAGGCATTGTTCAGAATGGTCGGGCTCGGATCAAAGTGCATGATATTAATTATCAGTTTGGTGGAGTATACCAGACAAGTTGTACCTTTGCGATGAAGACGAGAGGGTTTCTTGCAGGTGTATTGCCATCTGTTGCCCCAGGGAATGAGGGGAATACATGGTTTGATGTTAGAACAGTAATAGATAGAAAAGACAATAAGCTTTTTGATTATGCAGAATGTTCTTATAAAAATGGGGGGGGAGGGCAATTATATGACTGTAGTAATGGTAAGGTAGAAAGGGTAGGTGTTGAAGCTGATAGTGTGTGGAATTCAGATAATCCCGCAGTGAATGTTACAGGTATTGCTTATACTCCAGATTCATTAACCTTGAGAAAAGGTGAAAGAAAAGAATTACTCCGCTGGAATGGAAGTGGTCCGGTAAATTATTTTATCTCATGGATAATACCGGCTACGGAAACTATTCGATTGGTTGATTCTTCAGGGAGTGTGATTCCAAATGAACAGGGGAGATTAAATGACGGAGAACTACTTTATCTTGAATACTCGAAACCACAGATAAATGGTATTCATCCTGGTTTTGTAACAATCGCATTAGAGTTAAGGTAGATTGAGATATTGTGAATCTGGTGATTGGTTATTTATAAAGTTGTGAGAAATGGAATCAGGTAATAATATAAATATCTGGTTGGCTGGAGTGGTTCCTTATGAAGTAACTGGTGTGGAGTCGGTATTGGCTAAATATTCAGTTAGTGGGCGGAGGATTAATTCAGAAACCCGGTTTACATCAGGGGATGTATTGATTTTGTGTCTTGGTAGTACTCCTTTAATTGGGTGGTGGCGTTATTTGAGAATAATTAAGTGGTTGGAGAGTCGCTATGAAATAAAATTAATTGTATTATGTCCAGAGATAATATATTCGATGAATATATTCTGCGGAAAAAAAGTTACATTTCTCAATATAGAGTCCTTTTCTGATTCGGTCCTGAATTTTTTGTGGTATGCGCCGGAAGAAGAATATAAAGAAAAATGGATTGATAGATTCTGGCTTTACGCCGTTATGTGTTTACGTGAAGACCCGTCAGTTGAGGTAAAAGGCAATTTGGCGAAGAGAGCATATCACCGTAGATGTATTCTGTTGCGTAAGCTAAATTTGAGTTCAATACATCTTCTTCGGGTTTTTATGTCTGGGATAAAGATAAAAATATGATCATTAATCAACGGTGTTTTATTGTTGAGTGTTTTTGAAAGTTGATATTTTATGCATGCTTTTCTGTCATCGTAAGGGGAAAGGGGGCTTTTTTGTGTTATCTGGAAGCATGGGGAAATATCTTGATAGGGAAAATGATGAGAGATGTATACAAAGAAATTGTTGATTTCATGAACTATCAGATGAATACAAAGGGGGTGGAAAGTTTCAGAACCCGCAAAATAGCTGATGCTATTGGTTTGACAATATATCAAGCGCGTGTTTATCTTGAGGCGCTTCAGTCGCTTGGTATTGTAGAGAAAATTAATGCAGGAAAAGGTGTCTCAGGTGTGTGGCGCTTACACTGAGTATTATTTTACTTGGAGTGTTAAAAAATAGTGGTTAAGAGTGACTTTGTAAGCTCAGTTGAGCAGGGATAACCATAGTGTTTGTTAGATTTGTTTATTATGTTTGCATTATGTTTGTTGTTTTTTTTTTGATGTTTTTCGTTACAATGGTGCTATTTATTATGAGGTTTTTATGATTTTAAAAACAATAAGAAATGAACTGAGTTTTAGTGTGTGAATATACAGAATTAATAGTTGTTTATAATTGCTGTATCAGAATTGATAATAAAAGCCCTGTTATTGACTTTACAGGGCTTGCTTTCTCTTTTGTTTAGATTCAGAAGGTGTATTTCACACCCAGCATGGCTGAGGTGTCACTGTACCCCTTGTCACCTGCCTGTACTCCCACATTACCCCAGAGATTCAGACGGTCATTTATCTGTCCTTCAACACCGGCTTTTACTTCCCCGATATTGCGGGCACCGTCCTGATGTACCGTCACGCCGTTCATGCGGGTTCCAAAATCACGGGTGTTGTGCAGCCAGTTCACCTCCACGAACGGACGGAACTCACGGGATTTACCGTCGTCCATTCTGTTGTGCCCCTTAATCCAGGTTTTTACCCCCAGACGGGTACGGACGTTACCGTCACCGGTGCTCTCAACACGGGTGCCGTTGCTTTCACGGTGTTCATCCGCTTTTACCCCCATCCAGACAACCTGTGCCTGAGGCTGAACATACCATTCATTCAGGCTGCCATGACTGCCGCTAAACTCACCCGCTTTCCAGGTATAACCGGTTTCCAGTGAAGCCGTCAGGCCTTTTGATTTCCAGGATTCGCCCGGCAGTCCATCGCCTTTCACATGGTTATCAAACCAGCCGTACTGTGCCCACGTATCAAGATAAGCCCCGTTATGTGTTTCATCATTGGCAAACCAGGTGGCATACAGACCAGTGCTGTATCCGTTCACACTGCCTTTTGAGCGATATCCGGTGCGTACAGAGTCTGTACTGTTATGGTCGTTACCGTAACCGGCCATAACGCCAAGGTGCCAGCGGTCAGTTTCTCCCCGGCCCCACTGTGCAATGTCTCCCCCCAGCTGAACAACATAACGGTTACCCTGTGTTTTCAACTGACCGGTACCATCACGCCAGCGGTTATGGCCCCCTTCATGGCGCATCCACATGCTGGTATTTTTCGTCTCACCGGTCATGACATCGGTGTACTGCATCGGCCCCAGACGTTCATGAAGACGGGTCACAAACATGGTGTTTGCTGCAGCCATGTTTGCCGTGTAGGAGCCAGCTTCCGGACGCAGGTCATTATCATAACCACCCGGCGCAGGTTCAGGTTTAGAGTCCGGTGTTGGTGTTGGTGTTGGTGTTGGTTCCGGATTGGGCAGCGGGTCCGGCGTATTCTTGCCGCTGGTCAGATACCAGTTACCACTGTTAGTTCCTGTACCACGTCCCAGCTTGTACTCATAGGCACCGGCAGCAATACGCCCTGTCTGAGTAAATTCACCATCTGACTGCCCGTCGACGTGAATCAGTTCAATACCATTAAGCGTCTGCGCTCCGGAACCGCCCGCCTTGTTTACGGTAACAAAGGTTTTACCGCTGGTATTGCCCTGTACAATAAGTTTGTCTGTTGTAGAGTCATCGCCTGCCAGCACGGTATTAAATTCGATATTCCCGTTATTTCCCCGATAATCTCCGGTTACCGTAACGACATTACCCACATTCTTGGTGGCATCAGGTCCGGAAATAACCAGGTTCCCGTTATCCAGCAGAAGATTTGTCACAGTGGAATCGCCACCGGATATCCAGGAAGCACCATCAGACAGGAGTATGTTAAGAGTACTTCCTGTAACAACACTGGTCGTTCCTGACAGGACTGATTTCTGTGATGCATCAACAGTTATTTCTGCATTGCTACCAATATTGGCCAGTATCCCCATATCTGAACGAGCGGTGGAATTTATCATGTCAATCTGACCAACAGAATTTGTGGCCAGGATAGCTGCAGTATTTCCGTGCAGGGAAGAGTCGCCAAAGGTGGCAATCGCTCCGGTTCGGCTATTTCCCTGATTAGTAAAGTCCAGGGCTGCGTATTGTTTTGAAACCAGGGAACTGCCCTGTAAATCAAGAACTCCTGTATCAGCCATAACGGCAGCATAGGAATTGCTTCCTTCTGCAAGCACGGTTAAATTCTGGCCTTTCAGCACTCCGCCGACGACCAAACCATCAGCACGTTCTCCACCCGAGGTGGTTATACTGACATTATTAAGATCAATTGCTGCGTTATTGGAAATGCTGATTCCCCTGGCGTTATTTCCCGTGGTTTTTATATCAGAATCAGAAACGGAGAGATTGCCCTGTGATGCATGAATACCATGAGAATTTTTTCCGGATGTAATTATCTGACTATCAGAAATGCCAGTATATCTGGATTGTGTACTTTCTGAGGCAATGGCATAACTTTTTTCATTCGTTGTGGTAATTGTGGTTTGCTTTAAATGTATGTCACCACCATTGGCAAAAACACCATTTGAGTTAATACCATCAACAAGAATTTGCGTGTCGTTGACGTTTACGGTTCCCCCCATTCCGGCCGATATGGCATGAGAACTGGCACCATGAATGTCAATTGTTCCGCCATTAACATTTACTACACCACCATTGGCAGCATTAGCAGCGGATGAGCGGTTTCCGCTTGTAGTGATTGTATGCCCGTTGGTATCAATTGTTGCATTTTGTCCGTTCGCATAAACAGCATTGCTGTCATTGTTGCTGTTCAGGACGTCATCAGACATGACAATAGATTGATTTTGATTCGCCGTTACTGAAGTAACCAGTGCAGCTGATGTCAGTGGGCTGAATAGTAGTGAGCTAATGATGACAGAGAGTGGTGATTTTTTAATATTCATATAAAAGACCTGAAGATGATTTCATGTATTCTATAGGCTCGTTTTTCTTATTCCCGACAAAGTTCCCGGGTAAGAATGTTTGGTTATATTTTGGACTATGTCTCGTTAATGAATTGCATTCCTCTTGATTTGTAAAGTGTTTTTGAAAAAATGATGTTCATACAACTTATAACATCTCGCAGAAATATCAAATGAATATTTGATATGTCAGAATGCAATATATATATAACATATTTAAATTCGATCGTCAAAAGCGTGTATGGGGCCACCACATATTGCAATTTTTGTTCTCTTTTAAAATATATTCCATGGGCGTCATTAGTGCGAGCGCCTTGTGGGGTCTTTTGCTGTTATACAGCATCAGATATTCCGCCAGTTTCTGGTTAAACAACGCCAGATCCTCAAAGAGTAAAATTTCATTAAATTCAATAAATTGCTCTCTTAATGTCCGGTTAAAACGTTCACAGATAGCGTTCATTTTTGGCGTGTAGGGATAGGTCCAGAGGTGTTTGATGGCGGCTTCCAGCAGCGTTTTGTCAAAGCTTCCCAGGAACTCTTTCCCGTTATCTGTGATGATCTGGCTGATACCGACAGGGAACAGCCGGGCTGCACGGCTGAAAAAGTGATTGACGATATCACTGTTGAGCGACGGCACAGCCAGCGCCAGTGCGTAATCGCTGTGTTCGTCGATCATGGTAATGATATAGCGACGCATTTCACCCATTCTGAGCTCAATGGGTTGGTGGTTCGCTTTTTGACAAGCAGAGCCTTGCTCTGCGAGCTCAGACGTACTGGTATCATCCGCATTTTATCGTGTGCGGTGGCGATCATTCTGCCGATGGTGGAAACACTTGGGCAGGTCAGATGGCGTTGTGCGCACCAGGGCTTCAGGCGAACAAAAATCTGCGCTTTACCGAGGTTCGGCAGCTCTGTCCTGAGGCGTCGAATCTCTTTCAACACATCGGGATGCCAGTGCTTTTTTCGTCGCACCAAAGGTGCCTTACTGTGCGGGATTAGCCCCTCAGGACCTCCCTTGTTCAGTAACTGACGCCACCAGTAAAGCGTGCGGCAGGATACGCCAAAGGCTTCAGAAGCTGCAGAAATACCGTATTTATCCCAGAAGTGCAGAGCCTTCATTCTCATTGTTGCTATATCAGCCATCACTGAAAGCCTCAACGCATAATCGGCTGTTTGGTAGTACTTAGGATAGCCAACCATCTGGTGCTGTATTTGCATAGTGCAATCTCCCCTTACTTATCCGGAGGCAATTGCAATATCTCTGTGAACTTACACAAAGCGATTAATAGTAGATCGTTGATGGTTTTTAGCTATCAAACGTGTATTATCGATCGCTCGTGATGATCGCTGTTTGGCAAAACTAACCTTTTTATTAAACTGAAGATCATTATGTGAAAGCTGAAAATATATAAATATCAGCAAGGTAGCAGTTATTAACTATGGCGATATTTGTCTTGAGCATATTAAAGACTTTCAGCAGGCTTTGTTGGATTTTTTGCCATCATGTCAGCAAGTGATCTAAATCAAATATTGACGACAAACAACTTTTTTCACTTTTAAAATTTTTACGGAATACAAAAAGAGTTATTTGTTCACGGTCTGTTTCTTTCTGACGATATTCCCTGCTTCATTTGCTGAAGCAGGAGAATATTGATGGTAAAGACAAATCCATCTTCTTCACAGGTAAGACGTGTCGCAGTTTATGGGCTGGCCGGATTGCAGTTCTTTTTTCAGGTTACCCCTGCATTTGCCGGTGTCTTTCAGGCTGATGAGCAGTCTGTGGCACAGACTGCGATGGAGGCCGGACGTGTGCTGCAGGGCAGCAACAGTGGCGACGCCGCCCGCCAGATGCTGACCAGCCAGGCTTCCGGGCAGGCGGCAGATGCCATCACACAGTGGCTGAATCAGTTCGGTACGGCGAAAACGCAGCTGTGCGTGGACAGTGACTTCTCCCTGAAAGGCTCGTCGCTTGACGTCCTTTTGCCATTGTATAACACCCCGAAGAACGTGCTGTTCACCCAGCTCGGGATGCGGGATAACGACGGGCGATTCACCACCAACGCCGGGCTTGGCCACCGTTACTTCACGAATAACGGCTGGATGCTGGGATACAACGTGTTTTACGATGTTGACTGGCGCAACACCAACCGCCGCTACGGAATTGGCGTGGAAGCCTGGCGTGATTACCTGAAACTTTCCGCCAACGGGTACAAACGCCTGTCTGACTGGCGGCAGTCCCCGACCGTTACCGATTATGACGAACGTCCGGCTGACGGCTGGGATATCCGTGCCGAAGGCTGGCTGCCTGCGTACCCGCAGCTGGGCGGTAAACTTGTTTACGAGCAGTATTACGGGAATGAAGTGGCGCTGTTTGGCGAGTCTGAACGCCAGAAGAATCCTCATGCCATCACTGCCGGTGTCACCTGGACGCCGTTCCCGCTGCTGACCACCGGCGTCGATTACCGCCGGGGCAAAAACGGAGCTGACGACACCCGCCTGAACCTCGGCCTGACATACCGTATCGGTGAACCGCTGGCGCATCAGCTGGACAGCAGCCGGGTGGGCGTACAGCGTTCACTGGCCGCTAACCGCCTGGAACTGGTGAACCGTAACAATGATGTGGTGCTGGAATACCGTAAGCAGACGCTGATTACCCTGCAGCTGCCACCGGATGTGTATGGCGCAGAACTGACGACCGTCACCCTGACGCCACAGGTAAACGCGAAATACGGACTGTCCAGTATCGGGCTTGACGATGCAGAACTGCGTCAGGCCGGCGGGAAGATTATCAGCAACACCGGCAACCAGATTACGCTGCAGTTACCCGCCTGGTCATCCGACCGTCAGAGTGTCACGCTCTCCGGCAGGGCGCGGGATATCCGTGGCAACCTCTCTGATATTGCCCGTACCCGTATTCTGGTGTCCCCGGCAGTACAGCAGCAGCTGGCTGTCAGCACGGATAAAACCACGGCCACTGCAGACGGTGCGGACAGTGTGCGCTACACCCTGACCGTCACGGGCAGTGACGGAAAACCGGTCAGCGGACAGGCTGTACGCTGGGAGCATAACGGCGGCACGCTGAATGGTGAGAACACCACGAACGCTGACGGTGTGGCCACTGCCACCCTGACCAGCCAGACCGCCGGTATTATCCGGGTTACGGCCACCACCCGTAACCAGACGGCAAAAGCGGCTGATGTGACCTTCGTTGCCGCCATGCAGGGAGAACTGCTGGCTGACCGTACTCAGGCGCTGGCAGATGGTCAGGAGGCGGTCAGCTACACCCTGACGCTGAAAACCACTGACGGTAAGCCCCTTTCCGGGAAAAACGTCACATTCACCACCACAACCGGGCAACTGAGCCGGACGCAGGGCACCACTGACCAGAATGGCCAACTGACCGTTCAGCTGACCAGCACCCGTGCCGGACAGGCGGTGGTGAATGCCTCCGTGGACGGCACCACCATCAGTGCCGCCCCGGTGACGTTTGAAAACCACCTGGATTCCGCCATTGTGGTGAACAAAACCTCCGCCGTTGCTGACGGACAGGACAGCATCATTCTGACTGCTGTCATCCGGGATGCCGCAGGCAATCCGGTCGCCGGGCAGGCTGTCACCTGGCACACGGACAACGGGCAGTTCACACAG
>ERZ1034680.604-NODE-604-length-16832-cov-27.174465_pt1 | contig 16832 bp, 7 predicted proteins | sample MGYA00520639_ERZ1034680 | MGnify/ENA primary metagenome ERZ1034680 (study PRJEB33766, sample SAMN09781760) | gut metagenome | biome: gut microbiome | host: Homo sapiens | place: Madagascar | study: EMG produced TPA metagenomics assembly of the PRJNA485056 data set...
ATTTTCACCTCTTTATTTTTCCAAGTGCAAATATAATAGTAAGGGCAAAAGCTTTGTATATTGCCAGGTATTTTAAAGCTTTTGCCCTTACAGGGCGACTTGCTGATTGCCATTATACCCAGGGCGATGCCCTGGGCTAGGAGCTTTTGGGCCTTCAGCCCGTACTTGAACCACATGCGAAACTTCAGTAAATTATAAAGAACCCAAGGGGGAAGCCAACGCTTTGGCTCCCCCCTTTGGGTTCTTTATAATTCCCTATTGATATTAAAAAACTAGAATATACTATCTTACGGCAATCTTCTGACCCTTAGTCTGAGCACAGGACTGGGTAGATGCCTTCACAATGTAAATGCCGGATGGAACACGGAGAATCATTCTCTGCTTGTCAGGCAACTGATAACTGTGAACCATCTTGCCATCCAACGTAAATACCTGAACCCTGTCGAGCTTCTCACCACCCAAGGCAGAAACAACGATCATGCCTGCAGCAGGTGAGTAAACCTTCACCGGTGCGCTCTGCTCTTCAGCCTCCATGCGGTCGATGCCGGTTGAGGTACGGGTCTGGGTGAGGAAGTATCTTCCGTGGTCACCCGCCTTCACCTTCACAGCCTCGCCTTCATGAAGTTCTGTAAAGCTTGCCGATGCAGCATCGTAGAGATAAACCGGAGCATCGAGCTTGCTCACACCTTTCAGGGTAAGTGAAACCTCTTCAGCCTGCTGGCTCACGATGCCGAGCGGAATCCAGGACAACTCAGGAACAGCATTCACAGCCACCGCCTCGTTTCCGGCAACGGTATAAACCTGCGGAATATCCTTGAGGTTCTGATCATACAAGAGATCCACATCCTCCTGGTCATCATAGTCTGCAGAAGCCTCCGGACGCAAAGCGATGCGTGCCCTAGAAGTCTGGCCGTTTGAATTCTCTGTCGTTGCTTCAATGCTCTTTACATAGTCAGATGCCATCTGCAGGCCAGGAGTAATGGTGCGGTCAACACACATCGTAGAAGTGAATCTTACTTCTCTAATAGCAGCGCCAGCATTCTTCTTAACAAAGAACGACTGGGTAGGCTGGATAGCATAGTTCTGCTTATCCGGTTCTGTAGAAGAAATAGCCTTTACATCACCTTTCTCTACAATCCAAATAGCGTTCTGCAAACCAGAATTGCCCTCGAAGAACTTAGCCATTGAGATAGAGCAGGTATATGGATTCGCTACGAGATAGAATCCGCTGTTGTTATCTGTTCCCAAAGTCTGAAACTTTTCTGCGAGATGCTTCTCATCGTTATTGAAAGCAACGAGAAGTTTGCCATGACCTTTAGGATCCTTCGTAACCGAAGTCTTGCTTGAAGAGCTCCCTGTTCCGTTATAATCGAAGTACTGATATTCCGTATCAGCCTTTGGCAAACGGAGGAGCGCATTTTTAGTCTTATCCTTTGGCAAGAGTGCATTACCCGCCTTGATAGAGAAACCACCGAAGGTTCCATCTGCGGCATCGGAATAGCTTTCATCCACCTTATTATATACGTGGCTCCAGTAACCGAGATTCATATCAACATCTCCAGTAACAGCACCAGTAGGATAATGAGAAGCAGAATAATTACCATTAGGTGTAATCTCCTCTACTCCACTCTTCATCCAGACTCTCTGATAAATCGGATACTTGCTTCGGCTATACACCTTATCATCAAAGTTGATATCAGTAAACGCCTTGGTTTCCTGTCGGCCATTACTTGCTGGCACATACATATCGCCGGCGTAGATATACTGCAGAGGTGAAGCCATGGTGTACCACTTGTTAGGCACCAGCTCCTTCTCTACCCAAGCCTTGTCATATACCAGATAGCACTGGTCACGAAGTTCGCCCTGAGGCTTGAAGTAAATCTGATGGCAGGTATTACCATAGAACTTCTCGCACTTCAGATTGCCGTCAGTACCCAATCCCTTATTTGCATCCGACTCATCCCAGTAAGCCATGATGTCGTACCGGATATATGTTGTTGCCACATCACCCTTGGCATTATTCAACTTGGTAGCAATACCATTCTCTTGACGATAAACTATGTTACCGAGGTCAGGGAAAGGCTTTCCATTCAAGTTGACGACAGTAACCTTGGTAAACTTCATTGGCACATAGCTGTTCTGGGTAGGAATAGCCACCTTTGGTGTAATACCGAGTGCATTACCATAAGCCTGATAATCAGGATACTCATTATCATGCAATTCAGTAGATGATGAGCGATGCCAGTTATCATCATTATTCCAGTTGGCATTCATACCGCCATTCGCCGTAGGAGTCCAGGTAATGAATTCCGGAACTATCTTCACCTTGAGATAAGCCTCACCAGGACAACTTGTTCCACCAGTAGCTGCAGCTTTCTGCTCGAAGACGAATCGAAGATCGTAGTAATAACCCTCGTGGAAATTATCCAAAACATTCTTAGAGAACAGGAGGTCGAGAGTTGCCTGAGTAGCAGTACCCACTTCGCCTATATGATCAGACTTTAATGTTGCTACAGGAGATGACAACAATGCTGTATTCCACAATGGATCGTTGGTTGTAGCAACATAGACATCAGCAGAGGTCTTATCTTCCTCATTCTTACTATCATCAATGAATGTCAAAGTCTTATCTTCAACACCAGTCTTATAGCTTGCGCTATGCAATGGTACCTGGAGATAACCCTCGGAAGAGTTTGTCTTGTTTCGCTCCAACAACTTCTTAATCTGTGGCAATCCGATACGGAGCGCAGACTTATAAGTTGCATCATTAAACGGATAATACACATCATTGAAACCGAAGTTAAGCTGTGGACCATCCTTAGCTATACGCAGAGGTACAGGAACTGCTCCATCACAAAGCAAGTAGCTCACGCCATCTTTTGTATAAACATCATCACCTGCTTCATTTTTCCCATTAGGTGCTGGTTTCATATAGATTGCATGAGCACCATATTTAATATCACTAACAGGAATCGTAATTTCATTAGAAGCGGTACTGTTATAAGGCGTTGTCTTCTGATCGATATACCAGTAGAAAGTCACCTCTGTAAGCGTAATCTTTGCACCAGTCTTTGGATCGATGGTTGTGAGACTGCCCTTAAGTTTAACACTAGGATTAGGATCTGCACAGTCCACACGATAGTCAGTAATGACATTACCCTCGTTATCTATAATCGCAGGTGTCTGACCAACCAACTCAAACAAATCGCTATAAATAGAGCAGACATCAGAAGGTTTACCCCACTGTGCATCAGATGCATTTGGATCACTATCAGCACATACAGAGACATAATACTTCTTACCAGCCTTGAGTCCAAACTTATGGTTAGCAAGAATGATGTAAGTTTCACCATATGCATCAGTCTCTATCATGTTGACACCATCTATCGTATGGGACTTACAAGCTGCTTCTGAGTCATATACATCAACAGAAGCATAACTATCTGGCATTGTTCGCTCCACACCATCCAAATTATAGTTGTAAAGACCTTTTTCTGTTACTGGTGTACCATCTTCTTCTACAAAACGGAAATGGATTTTCGTATCCTGATGGTTAAGTATAGCATTCAATGTCTCGTGAATGGCCCGTATCTTCAGCTTGACTTTACCTTCTCCGTTCTCACCGCAGGCAGGTCGGTCTTGGAAGACCTCCACCTTAGCTGGCTTTAAATATATACGGATATCATCAACAGCATAGTCAGCACCTTGAGTACCCTTACTATAGTTATCAATCTCAATACGGAATTTATCGTACTGTTCTGCATGTGACTCTTTCTGAATGGTAATCTTACCATATACCTGATACCATTTTCCTTTATCCTGGCTATCACGATTATTTACAAAATCTCCAGAAGAGAAATTATGAAGCAACACTTTCTGATTGCCAACAAGACCAAATAGCTTAAACATAAGCTGTGGCAGTGTTGATGCACTAGTCATATCAGCAACATACGCAGAGAACGCCATTTGCTGACCCGTACATAGACTTGCATTAAATTCTGCAGATGCAATGGTACGGCTTTCATCAGAAGCATCAACATAGAGGAAAGAACCGGTTTGAGAACCTCCGGTTAATTCCCAGGTTCTGTCATGTAACTCTGTACCAGTATGATGCCACAGATACTTATCACTATTAGCTGATACTCCCGTCACATTAGCTGTCTTATAGATTCCATATTCACCATGCAATGGTGAATGCATTGGATCATAATAGGATACGGAACCTTTATGAGTCGCACTCTTACTCATCAAATTCTTATAGACAAATCCATAGTTTCTTTTTGACCAATCAGACGGATGTTCAGACTGGTTATCCATATCATTGGTTGGAGCAGAAACTGTTTGTTCTGGACTATCATCATCGAAACTAACTATAGCCACACGGTTATAATTATCACGAAGATAAGAAATTTTACGCTGAATCTCTTCATTCCCCATTTCAGAATCCATCATAGGATGGAAGCCAAAGAATCGGCAGTTGAAATTGGCAATCGGACAACTACTATTGTCGCTTTCATCTACAGCATAAGCCACTACAGAGAAGTGGTCTCCATATTTGAAGGTAATCTTATCTGAAACAGAATTACCATCCAAATCCTTCCATGTATTGGATGTACTATTTAAGAGATTTTGACTTACATCAAAGAAACGAGGATACTTATTCACGTTACTTTCAAAATCACAATATTTATCTTTATCACCATTATATATTCTCCAAATAACCTTAGTTGCTTTCTTGACTTCCTCTCCGAAATCAGTAGCAACAATATCACGGTCAGATTGCCCTGTTGGGAAATAGACATGATGCTTATTGTTAGTCATCGGATAGAAATAATACATGGTTGGTTTCATATTAAGACGCAAAGTCATTGTCGACATAGCGTTAGCGAAACCAACAGTAACATTCTTATTATCCTCGTAAGTGAGATCATTATCCGAATGGGTAAGATAATTCTTTTCCATATCAGCCATTTGCTTAGCAGGAATCAGATGGAAGATATAACGGATAGAAAGCGTACTTTCATGATCCATATAGGTACCAGTCTCATCAATTCCATCAACATAACGGCTCACATCACAAGCGATAGTCTCTCCCTCCCAACTTGTATCGTTAGGACGAGTATAGAAAACACCGACATTACCTTGCCAAGCATTGGTATTTTCAGGCATATTATAGGCAAAAATACCCTTGCTCTTACCAAACTCATCGGTAAGCACGTGCTGATATCTTTTTAAAGATGATTCTCCTGTAGTATTATCAGCCTTCAAATTTTCTGAAGCCATATCAGTATCATAATTATACCATCTGAAATATCCGAGAGGCTCCAATGGGTTTCCTTTTGTTGCATAGTTTTCCAAAGGCAACGTCAGTGGAATAGACTCACCTTCTGCTACTGGGTACGTATACTCCCAAGTATAGGTCTTTTGGCGTAACTGTCCCTTAGAAGCATCTATCACCTCATAATCACCATCTGCATTGGCATAACCCTTGTAATGACGGAAAGGCACTTTATCAGGGTCTATAATCTTTACCTGATATTTCAACTTCAGGCTAGTAGGCTCTTTTGTTACGATTCCTTCCGTCTCAGTCAATCCCTCTATATCATCTGTGATGACACAAGAGATATTGGTAACCTTTGTTATATCAAAGTTATTAAGCTCAGAAGTTGGTGCAAAGGATACTTTCAACAAGTCTGCCAATTCGCTACTTGGGTCTTTCGTCAAGACATTAAAATACTTATTGCTATCAAAGTCATTGTATTTCTTATTTGATATTCCAAAGCCATTAGTTTTGAAGCTGTTACCATCAGCATCAGTAACAGTCCAGCGAATATAGAGATTACCCAGCTCGCTTACTGAAGACTTTCCAAGAGCTGACAGAATTTCATCTAACTTATGATTTAAGTTGATATTTATCTTCTTGGCACTATTTATCAAAACACCATCTACTTCCTTAACTGTTGTTGGTTCAGTAGAAGTTTTTAATGTACCTACAGCACTCTTGTCTGCAAATGATACCGTATAAACACCCTGCATAACAGATGGTTCTGATACAACATATCTTGTACCATCAGTTTTGATATAAGATGTCATACCAGTGACATCATTGGTCCATACAGCTTTCAACTGGTAATTCTTCCAATCACCAGGAGTACTCAATTTAGACTTATCAAAAGTAATCGTTCTGAGATTTTCATCGCTTACAGAAGTCTCAGAATAGCCTATATAATTGCCCTTACCTCTATTATAAGTAGAAGAACTGCTCAATGTGCCATCTGGCAAATCTTCAATCACCTTACCTGTAGTCTTATCAATCACCTGCCAACGGATATAACGGAGGTAGTGAGTAGGCACAGTAACAGTAACCTTACTGCCAGAGACAGCAAAGTTATCAGACTCATTAATTACATTAGATGACAATGCTGAAGACAGTTTCATATCAGCTGTTGCCTGAGCTACGGTCTTAAAATTAACGGTATAAGCACCTTGTAACACAGAAGGTTCTGCCACAACAAATGGCTTGGTATCCAAAGTTGGGGCGTCAATACCATCTATATTGTCGGTCCAAACCGCCTTTAACTGATAGTTACTCCATTCGCCAGCACCAGAAATCTGTGACTTATCAAAATTTACCTGTCTTACAGAAGATTCGGAAGAAGAAGTTGTATTGTAATAAACAAAACTTCCCTTCTTCCTATGGGTAAAGCTAGAGTTGGTAAATATCTGATTACCATCTTCACCCACTGCGTCCACAATCTTACCGGTGGTCATATCAATGAGCTGCCAACGTACATACTTTACACTATGCTTTGGTATTGTAACAGTTACCTGCTCAATGCCGTCATTTACCATATATACATCAGACTCATCAACTGCTGTTTTTGACAAACTGCTCAAAGTAAGATCTTTACTCTTAATCTGCTCTGCAGTAGTAAATGCAGTAACATACAAGCCACTGAGATTTGGCTCTTTCAAGAGATAATAATTGTTGTTGTTATCATAGAGAATGTCAGAACCATCTGAACTTGATGCCCAGGCACAAACCACCTGATAACCATCAGTCCAAGTACTTCCACTAGGAAGCGTGAAGGTCATCTTCAAATCGTTACTATTTGTCTCATTATCACTATTATACCAAATATAATAGTTACCTTTCTTTACATAAGTATTAGCTGTGGCTGAACCATCAGGAGTTAAAGCATCTATCTTATCTACCACTTTTCCATCCTTATCTGCCACATACCAGCGCATATATTTCGCTGTATTAGGCATTGAAATAGTAAAAGAAGCATCTGTAGTAGCTCTAATCTCTGTTGTCTTTTGGACATTGCTACTTATATTAGGAGTAAACGTAGCAGATTCTGCAGCCGTCTTAGACATAAAAGAGAAGACACACTTGCCAGAAAGAGTTGGCTCTTGGAAGAAATAGGCTTTACTTCCATCAGAATAAAAATCTCCATCAGACTTATCTGTTGCCCAATAACAAACCACCTGATAACCATCATCCCACGTTTTATTTGAAGGCAAATTAAAAGTCACAGTACGTTCTGATTCCTGTGCTATATTATTGGGCTCATAGTTATCAAACTTTGCCCAAATATATTTATCCTTAACAACCTGATAATTGGTTGCAGTTTCTCCAGTCAATAAAGAACTAACAGAATTTATTACAGAACCGTCTTTATCAAGTACTTGCCAACGCATATACTTGACATCATTCATATCTAATTTTACACGTGCTTGTGCATTATTTTGATCAACAACAAATTTTTTACTTATAACATTAGTTGGCTCGCTGGCTTCCTTCACAGAATAATCAGTCAAGTTTTCTGCCAAACGAATATTATAAGTATATGTTGCCTGCTCTTTGGTAGCATCAGTCAAGAGTCCTTCATCATTTGAAAGATGAAGAACAATCTTTGCTCCTTCAAGATCTACATCAGTTGGAGGAGTAAAATACAAACAATTATTATTACCATATTGGGTAGCCTGGCCTTGACTTCCATCAAAATAGACTCTTTTGTTACAATAATAATAATAGGTAGTACTATTCGGTGATGTACCAATAACAGATCCCCATTGATTTGCTTTTATAGACAAGGTTGTTAAGTCAAGTTGTATACCAGCTTTATCTATAAAATCTATAAAGAAATATTTATATTTATAGCTATTATAATAATTGTTTGCATCCAAAAACGCATTCTTCAAATCAAGCTTATAAGAGCCATCAGCATCTTTTGTCAAAACAGCTGTTTCTCCCCATCCTTCCACTGGCATTAAAACCAATGAAAGGAGGAGGATGAGAGTACGATATATGTTTTTAATCTTATTCATAGCGATAGTATTTACGTGTATAATGTTTACGAGCTGCAAAGCTTCTTAAATCCTTAGTGAAAAGTATCTTATATATAAGAGACTTGCTCGTTTCACCCGGTACAGGAACTATGACCTTATAGAGGGCACTCCGCTTGTCGGCTGTGTCATCATTGAAGGTTCCTTCGAAATAGCCGGTGTTTTTATCCCATGATGGAAGAGGAGTTTTAAATACCAGCTTGGCATTAGCTGTTTCATCAGCTATACCATCTTCTTGGATTAACTCCCATTTTACCTTGGTATAATCGATGGTTCCTGTTACACCAGTGCCATCTGCATGCTCTACCTTTGGCTGGATATGGAATTCCTCTTCCGGATAATAACAGGTGTAGGAAAGTGTGGTTCCTTTATCTGTTATGGATGGATAGAGACCGATTGCTGTAAAGGACTTAACATCAAACTTCAACTTGTAATCATCTAATGAGATTGGGAGAATGTGATGGTCGTTTCGAGCTATCGTTGTCCAATCCTGGAACAGGGCGTAACGCTTGACTCCTGCTGAAGTATTCAGGTTGATGATGAAATACTTGGAAGTATTGCCCGCTGCGCTTTCATTTACATAGAATGAAACCTCTTTATAATCAGAAGTTCCTGCAGGTATCGTCACCGCAGAAGACAAGTTATAAGTATAATTCTGCGTTGCAGCCTGCCCTACCAGATTCGGAGTACATGCAACCTCATCCAGATCTGCACCAGTTGATGTGTCAGTATGCTTTGGCAGCAACATGATGTTACCATCTGTATTGGCAGTAGCAGAAGGATTTGAAGTTATATCGCTGATTGTAATATCCTTGATTACTAAAGGAGTAGCACTTGGATTCTTAAACCGGAGTGTAACCTTTGCCAGCATTCTTACTACCCAAAGATCAGTTTTATCAGGCTTACCGGAAGCATCTATCGTTACTTCCTGCTTATTGCTCATTGGAATGCCTTTGGTAGTAACATCGAAGCCATTACCATTCATCTTCCACTTCTTGTTGTCGAAATCAACTTCGGCACCTTTAGAGATGCCTAGCTCGGTGGAAGTAAGATTGGCGAAGGAATAAACCTGATAGGTAGCTTCTCCTTTAGGAAGATCCTTGATTGTGACTTCATCTTTAATGCGATTATTAGCCGATACATCCGTATTCTCTGCAAAAGAAACAACCTTGCCGTCTTTTATAAAGGCTACTACCCAGCTCTTCATGTTTTCTGCATCTACGCCATCATTCCATGACAACGTAGCTCTGGTTCCAGAAGAAGCCGTAGAAAGAGTCATGTGGACGGTAACCTTATCGCCTTGGTTATCGCCTCCACTGCCTCCTTGTATAGAGTCAGCACTATCTGTGGAGCAAGCCGAGATAAAGGCTAGCACCATCAGAATCAATGCCGTATGTATCGTTCTAATCGTTTTCATTTTCTCTGAAAGTTTAATTTCAAACTATACTTTCTGTTTATCTGTTTGTTTTGTTGTTACATTGTAGTCTCGTCGTGAGTGTAGGTTGCCCATTTTCTCACGTGGATTGTCAACTTCAAACCTTTAGTCTTTCCCACCACTCCTTCTATCTTTACCTGATAGATGTTATTGCGGACGATACCGTAATACATTGGGGCGGTAGAAGGGCCAGTACCATTTGGGTCACTATGACGAATGGTGTAGGTATATTCCTTATCAGTACCTGTTGCACTTGCTATCGGACGATGGTTTGTTGCATCCCAGTCGGAAGCCTCATAATACTTGCCTTTAAAGATAAGGCCAGTAGAATAATCCTCGGCGTTATCGGTGGTTGTATTCTCCATCACATAATCGAGAATGTAAGATGCTTCTCCTACAGCCGTACTGGTAGAAGTTGTCTCCTTTACATTATATAGAGATGCAGGACCTTCGGCTTCTGCGAGAGTAAGACCTGCACGGGTCTTTGTCCAAGGGCAAACCACATAATTAGTTGCTTTATTGTCTGCATCTTTGGCTTCTAATCCGAAATAAGTAACTGCAGATACAGCTGCATCTGAAGAAACTCGCTTAATCAGGTATTCTCCCTTTGTCAAGACTTTGCTAGGAGTAACAGATTCAAGCTTAAAACCGCCTATTACATTTGCGCCATCTTTTACATCATAATAATAACCTTGACTTGTACCATCAAAAGTAGCATTTGGAATGATGTCGATACGGGCAGCCAGGCGCTCGATGTCTACATTTACCACATAAGGATCTGTTTCTGAACCTTCTTTGGTGAAATCTATCTTAGCATCATTCTTTGATGACATGATGAAGTTTGAGAACTTTGTAATATCAGCATCTCGGGTACACACTTTCGACATCTGCAAATCTCTGATTTCACTTATCTTCTTTCCTTTACATCTGGAAGTCATATCGTCTGCATTGGCTATCACTATAACATGATAATTCTTGTCAACGATTGCAGCATCTATTTCTTTTGGAATGGTAGTATAAGTTGCATCTATGCCGGAAGTAGAAGTTGTTGCCTTCGTTAAATTGGTAAATGTATATACATAATCTATTGTTGCATCAGCTTCCGTTAAGTCATCTTTACCAGATTTATATAGTAAGACGGTAAGAGAATTGACATCATTTTCTTTATTGATTCCTTGTTCTCTTCCATTTCCATCTTCACCTCCTTGAGGTTCTTTATCTGCCCTACTCGCTCGTGTATCTCCACTACCTTCCACCGTTACCTTTACCTGCAGATATGCCTTCATATCTTTGCTTGGCAGAGGCAAATCACTAGTAGTGTCACTCGCACAGGATGCGAACGACATAACCAGCAAAAGGGCTAGCAATGAGAGGGTTATAGTTTTCATTTTAAACATACACTTTCTTTTTATATCGGCTTACAGAAAGCCGGGTAGGACATGTTAATGGAGTTCTTCGAACTGGATGCGCTTGCTCCAACTCAGTACATTCACGCTGATGGTGATTAAACAATACTTGAGCTTGCCACCCTGGATAAAGAACTGAAGTTTGTAATCGTAGGCACGGTCTAGGAATTCCTGTGCACTGTAACTGTACTCCTCGCTGGTGCGAAGACGACTCAAGAGGTCTGGCAGGTCTACATTGACTACCGTATTTCCGGTCTCCTTACTCTTAATCAGGAGTCGGCCATCCAGGTTGTAATCTTCGTGTTTCAGAATGCGGGAAGTCATAAAGTCTGCATGGGCTATCTTGCCCTGCTCGTCCTCATCTACCGTATTCCATGTGGCATGAGGGGTATAAATGAGTTTACGGCTCTCATCGAGAGAGTTATCCCAAAGGATGCGGGCATTATGGTCTTCGATGGTCATCGTGTAGTCGTTGACATCCATATCCTGTGGAGAGTCAAGGTCACGAAGCGCCACATTGATCTTCTTGGTATCACGCACCAGAGGGATGGTTGCATAAGAAGGTTTTGAGGATGATACCTCTACAGCCTCCAGCAGTTTACCATGCCAGAGGGTATCGAGAGGAAGGCTGTTGTTGACAACCTCATCATACTCTCCCCTATTTTCATGGTCGAGATTCACTTCCAGTGTCTGCATCTTATCTCCTGAAGCCGATGGAGCGGTACGAACGAACTTGGCACGGCCTGAAGTTAACTGGTCGGCGTATGCATTCTGTCCGGCAAGGGCAAGGAACTGATATTTACCTGGCTGTAGGTTCTCGACGTGCATCACATAATTTGGGTCTTTGAGAGGCGATGATAGCGCAGAATTCGTCTCGGTCTGTTGGGTTATATAGTTTCCGTTCTCGTCGAATACATACAGCGTTACCTGTCCAACATGGTCGTTGAACATGTCGGCACGCTGGAGGTTATAATCATACTTAAACTTCACATATACACCATTAGGACAATCGCTGTAATCCTGGTGCCACATATCGTGGCATGAGGTCGCGACGGTCAGGGTCATGGCAGCTGCCATGACACCCTTTAACCATTTATTTATCTTCTGCGCTATCATATCGCTAATCAATTATTATTTTCAAATTTTTATCTTAAATGTATTTACATCTTAGTGCAAAGTAGCATTCTGTGTACGCTTAGCCCAAGAAAGGACGTTGATCTGAACAGCAATGTAAGAATCAAGTTCATCATCAGTAGTACCTGTCAATTCTGGAACGGTAGCAGAACCTAATCCCTTAACACCCTGAACGGTGATATCATACCAGTTGTTACGGAGAACGCCATAACGACCTAACCAGTTTTCTGCCCGATTTGTTATTGGGTAAACTGCACCAGCTTCAACACCTAGTTCATTCTTTTTCCAAGGAGTCAAGTCGTCACCAAAGTGCTTGATACGTACAGTATAATATGAAACACCATTCTTGTAACAAACCATAGAACCAACAGCAGCCTCTACATCTGCAACATAAGTAGCTGGTAATGGATCTGGAGTTCCCTTTAACTTAGCTGGATCTACTGTAACTCCTGTCAAGTGGATTACACCTGCCGCATCTTTATCATAAGCCAAAGTAAGGTCACCTTCACCAATCGTAGTTGAAGCATCCTTAGCATTATTTGTAACCCATGTAGCTTCAGTATTCAAGAACTTTGCTTTTACCAGCTTATCTAACTCAGTTTTTGTATAGAGTTTGGTCTGATCACCTCCTACAATATAGAAATCAGCACCACTATTCAACTTAGCCTTGATTGTTACAAGAGTTGTCAAGTTTTCATTCTGATGAGGTACATCAAAAGTGTTTTCGAAGCAATACTGTGGATTTGTTTCACCATAAGTATTTACGAAATTTGTTGCACGCTCCAAAATACCTGCAGAGAAATCGGTATCATAATTAACATCCTTAGCGAAATAAGTACGATACAAATCTGTTGCTACAGCAGTTCCACCAACAAAGCGATATTTAGAAGGTGTTAGTCCTTTAGAAGAGAAACTCTTCCATGAGTCAAAATCTTCTGTGTTACGAACCAAATAAGTCGTTTTGTTAAAGTTATCAATAGCCCAGCCTAATACTTCAAATGGGACAGATGTAGATGTACTTGTAGTAGCCTCTGTTACTGTACCCTTGTTAACTGTTACCTTTGCAACAGCACGCTCTACATAAACCTGAGCTGCAGAACCAGCTAATGCTTCAGCCTCTGTATCATAGATTTTACCATTTAAGTCCGTCAAAGTTGAAACTGTACCAGCTGCAGGGTCTGAATCATCACCCTTTTTACTACACAAAGGAGCATTTGCCATATAGAAACCTGTCTTGGTCAAGTTTTCACCTGATGTGGCATTAGCCGACTCAACAAATTGTTTATAAGTTCCAGCAAAATCAGAAGTACTGCCCTTTAATTTCACGGAATTTGTAGCTTCATCTACTGTGAAGACTCCATTGCGGTTCAATACAACAAGAGCTTTCATGTCAGTACCTGACTTATCTATCTTTTTTACTATCTTCTTGGAAGTGGTTGTGATATTTTGATCACCAGCAGGTGAAGTCCAAGGTTCGGTACTCAATTTGTAAGCACCTACAAAAGTAGCACTTGATTCTGCTGTACCCTGGAACAAAAGGAGTGTGGCATCCTTAACGGCATACTCGTTAGCCATACCATCCTTGAAATCATCGTTAAAACTACCGGCACGGGTACTTGGCTGAGTAGGCAAATTAATTGTAAATGCTACATAGCCATTACCATCCTGCTTAACAGGAGCACTTCCACCACCATTCAAATCATCACTACTAGAACAAGAACCGAGCATCAGCCCCGCCAATGCAACGGAAAATAATAAAGTTTTCTTCATCTTGTAAGTTATTATAGTTGTTATTAATAATTATTTCTTTACTTATAAACGTTCTTAAAAGTCTAATTATATTACGTTTTAATATATTTGGTTTACAAATCATCTAATACGTTATATTTGAGTCACTTTCTGAAGTTGTACTTAGAAAAGTTTTGCCTGAGCTAGGAGCCTGTCCCATGCCAGGGCAGTACCCTGGCTCTAAGGAATAGCTATATTGTCCTAAACAGACAGTATGTATAACTTTATAGATTCTGTAAATTTTCTTTTGCAGAAGCAACACCTGCCTTGGCTGCCTGCTCCAGATAATAACGAGCTTGCTTCTCGTTGCCCTTCAGCATCTCATAGACACCTCGGGCATTCTGGGCATCGGCACTGGTTCCTGCCTTGTCGAGATATTGTTTCGCATCATCTGCATCACCGGCATTCAAGCGGGTTATGGCTGCATTCAGATTCGCTGTCTCATTCTCTGGGAACATGCGGACGGCGATCTCCATCACTTCATTAAACTCCTTGCTGCCTGGCTCGTAAGTCTGGGCTACCATGAACATCTCCTCCTGGCTCAACTGCTGTGGCTTGGTCTTGATAATCTCCTTTGCCTCTTCCACATCGAAAGGTTTCACCTTATAAGTAATGTGGTAGTCGGAATGGCGGAGGGCTGGATACCAGGTGTCGAGCATAAAGCGATACTCTGAAGGATACTGCTTCTTAATCTTCAACTCGCGGGCATCCGGATTCAGACTCTTATCGGCAATAATCGCCAGAATGGCATCCTTATGCTCCAGGTTGCTACCTTTAATATAAGCTATCAGACCATCCCAATCCTCTGGAGTAGAAGAAACCGTGAAGAGATTGTTTGGCAACTTCACCATCCGGCGGACATATTCGGTCAGCGTCTTGGCACGGTTCTTTGCCAGATAATCATTATGGGTGTAAGGACTCTCTGGTGATGCATAACCATGAATGTTGATGCCGCTCACTTCGAGGTTCTTGTCTTCCTTCAATGCATTGATGGTGCGGATGATGCTATCCAACTGCTCCGGATTACGGCGGTAATCAGGATGCAGCTCTATACGGTCTACCGGGAAATCGATATAAGCACGCTTATCCAGATGACGTACCTTGATTATCTCTACCTCCGGACGGACGAAGGAAGCTACCGGCTGACGACGGCGAGAAACCGTGAAATCGTTGCCATCCTGCAGATCACCACAACCGCAGAGGTCTTCGTGAATATCCAAATCGTAGTTTCTTTCCTTAGAAGAAAGAGGAACTGAGGCAAGATACTTCACGGTCTGCTGCTTCTTGTTGTCTCGCTTCACCACCAAAGCCTGAGGTGAAAGCTGCAACTGTTTCTTCCCTACTCCACGGTCATACATAATCTGCTGTCTTCTGCCGTTGATAACAATCTCCGGCATCTTGAGCAGCTCACCCTTATGCTTGATCATCGGAGTATAGACAAGCTGGTTGTTGGTAGGGAGATCCAGGGAATCGAGATTCAGATCCATCGCAACCGTAACCAGGTCATTATGATGAGACATCTGAACATTAGATACCTGAATCTTATCGGCAGCCAACTTGAGACTCTTGCAATCCTGGGCTGCAAGAGGCATAGCCATCAAAAGAGAGCTGAATAATAATATGTAGTTCTTAAAATCTTTCATACTCATAGATTATGTTTAATGAGTTACAACATATAAATAAGAGAAATGGCTGCCTTGGTAGGACCCACGTAGTTGTCATGAGATGACTTCTCCTTCTCGCCACAGGCACCGCACTTGAACTTGTCGTACTGGATATAATCATATCCGAAACCTACAGAGGTTTCCAGGTTCCAGTGCTTGGAAAGAGGCCATTGATAACCAGCGGTCACACCACCACCTACATACCATCCTTCATAGCGATGGTCGCGTAGAGATTTGAAAATGCCAAGGGGTAACTTCACTCCTCCTGCATTAAACTGTCCGCCCATGGCATGAACACCCAAGAACCAGCCATTGAAGCTCTGACAGAACCAGTAACGGTATTCTGGTTGCAAAAGCCAATGACGGAGGCTTGACTGGTCGCCACCGGACTGTTTCCAAGGATTGAAGCCAAAGAATACCTGAGCGGTATGCTTCTTGCCTAAGGCAGTCTCGATACCGAGATTAGGAGTTGTTGTAGCCCAATATAAGAGGTTGGACTTGACTCCCGTGTTTTGCGCATAATTAGCTAGCGATACAAATATGAGTAACACTGTAGCTAAAATCAATCGTTTCACCATCTATTAAAAGAGTTTAGTTTATTCTATTTTTTTTCGTTCTTACTATATAAATAGGTAATTATATAAATTAACCGTAATACATAATAATTCGCATTTTCTGGGGGCAAAAGTAATAAAAAAAAATGAGGGGGGGAATTTTCGTATTTTTTTTGTGGAAAAAAACATTTTAGTACGTAATTTTGCTGATTTTATAAATGAAAAACCACAATTCATTAACATTTTATACATAAACATCACTAAAGAAGATTCAACATCATTTTTGAGAGAAAATGATAGTGTAGACTATGAGAATACAGAAAAAATATATAAAGGTAAAAGGGATTTAAAGGTAAAAAGGTAAAAGGAGCTGTGCCCATCTATCTGTGGGAAAAAGCTGGGCGATAAGAAAGCAGAACTGTAGGAAAACAGAAAAGCCCCGATTACTTTCGTAATCGAGGCTTCTGAAATTGAAAGGAGGCGGCTACCTACTCTCCCG
>ERZ1034680.609-NODE-609-length-16734-cov-42.945860_pt1 | contig 16734 bp, 11 predicted proteins | sample MGYA00520639_ERZ1034680 | MGnify/ENA primary metagenome ERZ1034680 (study PRJEB33766, sample SAMN09781760) | gut metagenome | biome: gut microbiome | host: Homo sapiens | place: Madagascar | study: EMG produced TPA metagenomics assembly of the PRJNA485056 data...
TGCAGTTCTTCTTCAACGAGACTGAGATACCGTTCAACAGCGCAGGCAAATCAACCGGCCTCTTCGATGGTCTCTTCGAGATTATCAGACCAAGTGTATCGCAGTTCTACTGGGGTCTGAAGATATGCAATAACCTGGTTAAGGCATCCAATTATACTGCCATCAACATCAAGATGATTGGCAAGGTATCAGAGAGATCCAATCAGCAGGAGATTACCGATAGTGTACAGGCTGTTTATAATATACCGGTTGGTCCCTATACTGGCGTAGCCTATCGAGTGACTATCAAGGCTCCAGAGAATGATACGCACAACTTTATTCTCAACAGCAAGGATGACAGCTGTCAGCTCGAAGCTAAGGTAACGCTGGGCAATGAAACCATCACGACTGGCCTCTACTACAAGTGGTACCGGGCAACCAACAGCATCACGGGATGGGAGCAGATTACAGGAGCAAGCGGTAAGATCATTTCAGTCAAGGCTTCTGAGGTCGATTGCACGCGTGAAATCATGGTTGAGGTTTACAATGACAAGGCCATGGGCAAGGACAATCTTTTGGGATTCGACTTTGTCACGGTCATCGACGCGTCGGATCCTTACGACATCGAGCCGAACCCGACACCTGCCGATGAATCTATCAGTGAGGACGAGGCGGGCAATGGTACTGTGACCTATACACCGAGGTTGGTTGTCAGAGGCAAGTCGGAGGCGGTAGAAACGAAGTTCTATTTCACGCTGAAGTCCGGCTCTGGCGTTGTCCTCAATACCGAGGCGGCACGCAAGCCTACTGTGCAGTTGAGTTCGTTTGCTGTGACAAGAGCAGACTGCATACACGCAGGTTATAGCAACGTTGCGTTAACAATTCAGTCAGTTAAATGATAGCCTATGACAGTTATTACAAGAATGATTAAGTTCCTCCGCGTTGGTGTTGGCATATCTAACACCGACGTGGAATATGCAGACTCCACGAGCAATTCTATTGCCCCTACATACGGCTGGCAGACCTATGCTCCTGCATGGCAAAATGGTCACTATATCTGGACTCGTACGCATATCTACTATACGGACGGAAACGAGAAGCTGAGTGAGCCAGTCTGCCTGCCATCAGGTAAGGGCATCGCTAAGATTGAGGAATGGTATTATCTATCCTCATCGACAACCTCGCTCGTAGGAGGCTCATGGGTGAAGGATAAGGCACCTACATGGAAGGACGGATATTACATCTGGACGAAATCCGTCATCACATACACCGATGGTTCAAGCACTACAACGTCACCGATATGCACGGCTGGCAGCAAGGGTGAAAAAGGTGAGCAAGGGCAACCGGGTGAGCAAGGGCAACCGGGCGAAGATGGTAACGCAATCGAATCTCAGACATTTTTATTTGTTGCATCCAACAGGGCAATTGGAGTAACCTACGATAACACGACAGGTTGGCAAGCCACATTTATTGCACCGACGCAGCAAAAGCCGTATATCTGGAAATGCGTAAAAACCATATACACGAAGACGGGTACAACGTATTCTACACCTGAATTGGTTGCAGTATGGCAAAGCGGAGCGAATGCTAATTTATTAGATAACGCGGCTTTTACCGATAATACTAATATGGGGGCGTGGGAAACTATAAGTGAGTATGCTGCAGCAGACGGACAGGCAGCACCGAACTCAGAAATAGGAAAAGTAGATAAAACCGAGACCGTCGAGGGGCGAAATTCATTTTTTGATACTTGCAAGTATTCGGGTGACCGAATAAAATTTAAAGAGGTATTAAGGCAAGTTGTACACAACCGAAAGGCTGGTAAGCCGTTGAAATTGGCTGGTAGTACTTGGTACACTTTCAGCTTTTGGGCGAAAGGTTGGCAACAAACCATATCTGTAAACCAAACTAGTAGTGCCTACGGCTTTGCCAAAAAAGACCTGTACTTGATAGCCGGACGGACTTACACAATTTCTGCATACGGCTACATAGACGCAGCCGCACAGAGTGAGGGTAAAACTTTGGCCATATATGTGTATAAAGATAATTGGGGTGAATCAAGGGACATGAAAATAACAAAAACATCGTATGAGCTAAAAACGATGGAGTTCACACCACAGACAACAGGCGTCTACCATCTTGAGGCGTATATGCATGATGACACCCGACCAAGCGCAGGTAACGTTTACCTATCGTGGTATAAGGTTGAAGATAATTGCGACCTCAACACCTATATTTACCCATCGGTGGTTGATACATATACTAAGGTATTTATCGACGGAGTTGAAACGAAACCGGACCCAGATTTGGGTGTGACATGGAAATTAGGCAGCTCATGGACGAAACACACCGTGTCGTTTAAAACAAAATCGACATTGGCGTATGCGGACATACAAAGGGTACTGTTTAGGTTGCTGCCACCACCGTGCGAGGAGGCATACCGAAAGATATATATATGTATGCCTAAACTCGAGGTCGGCATGATGGCAACCGGGTTTATTGATAATGGTAGTGATACCAAGGGCGAGAGAGGAAAGTATATGAATGGTCCTCAGGACTGGGAATCTCTCCCAGATGGAACCACTTTCTATCCCCTGGAAAATAATGAAGTCGCATTCTTCGATACCGTTGAATATAAAGGTAAATACTACGAGTGCTGCAAGAAGCACACGAAGAATTCCACAGTAACACCGCTTGCCGACTTCGAATCGAATGGAGGCAATGGAAACTGGAAACTCAGTGTGCAGTTCAGCATGGTGGCAGCCAAGGTTCTGTGGAGCTTGATAGGCCAGATCGATTTCTTCGGATCACAGAGAATTTCCGTCAGGAGCAGTACTACCAGTCAGAGGGTAGAGCTTGAAAACGGGCTTATCAAGATCTTCGGTACGGTGAATAACATCCAGCCGAATATTCAGTTTGGCGTCGATGAAACCGGAGCTTCCGTACTTTCCTATTACGATAATGCAGGAAACTTCCTGTATAATCTCGGTCCTTCCGGTCTGGATGCATCGGGTATGACTTCTGCAAAAATCGAGTCAGTTAGGGTTGCGAAGGTATCCGATGTTACAGGCGAGACTCCATTCTCTACCTCAAAGAAATACGGAGACACATCTTATGAAGTTTGCTGTAACTATTCCGTACAGGAGAATTTGTTCGGCACAAGTGCTCTGGTTGAAAATTCTGGCGAAGCACAGGTAGGATATAAACCTGTCAAGGAAAGAAGGGTGACAATACAGACCTTATACCGTTATACGGCTGCGAGAATCAATAATACCTATGCCGCTGATTCGGCTAGAGGATTGACTGCAGAACTGGCTGGCAAGGCTAACGGCAAGTTCTTTACAAGCAGTACCAAATTAGGGAAAAACGGGCAGTTGGTAAACTTGGCAAGTGGCGAGTATATCAAGGAAGATGAGTCGGTTATGATGACCCTGATACCTGCTTTTTCAACGGCTTCTTTCCCTAAATACCGTATCAGAATCTACAAATACACTCTGGGAATGAGTGCTGCTAGGTTTGTTTACAGTCTCATTGAGGGTAAAAGTGGTATTAAACAGCCTATAATAAATTAGTTTTAAAATATAGATAGAATTATGGAAGGTAAAAAATTCAACTCAGTGACGAAAGTCACAACCGTCAACAGCAACCAAAGTTTGCTGTTGACAGACCAGAATGGCAATGTCACTAGCATCGGTATGGATGCGCTCAAGGCTGACCTTGCTATTGGTCAGCATGCCTGGTGTGGAAGAGTGTGGGACACTAACAACGCAACGCCTAAGGCTGCATCATACGTTGGCTCACTTGAGTTGCTGAGGGAGTTGCCGTACATCCTCGGACTGGGTGCATACCTGGTCAAGAATGACCACAGCCGCAGAAAGCTCGATAGCAAGGATCACTACAAGTATGCTACAGGGGAACCAGCGAAGCTGGATGGCTCTGAAGGTCACTACCAGTGGGGATGGGGTCGAAATTTCTACGTAGTCATCAAGGATGTTGGCGGATTGCACTATGAGCAGATTGGCATCAAGCCAATTCCTGGTGAGTTTAATTACGAGATTCCTATCGGCAGTCTCTCTGCTGCAGGATTCGCCACTATAGAGCGAAGCACAGGCAGACTTGTGAGCTATATCAATAATGGAACTGACTATCGTGGTGGAGACAACAATTCGTCTTATGATGGCAAGAATAATACGCTTCTGGGTAGACCAGCAACTAATCTGACTACTGAGAAGTTCAGAGCTGCAGCACGCAAGAATGGCAAGGGCTGGCTCTGCACAACCATGCGACATACATCCATTGTAGCAATCCTTTTCGGCGTCATCTTCGGTACACATTACGATCAGGATGCAGTCAATGCCAACAAGGATGCCAATGGTCTCTACCAGGGAGGACTTGGTGCAGGCTTGACGCAGATGCCAGACTGGGGTGGCTACAACGGCTGGAGACCTGTAGCACCTATGAGTGCAGGCATTGAACTTGGTGATTCATGTGGAGAAGCGACCTATGCAGTTAAGAATGATGGAGGGACAACGGTCTATAATGCCAAGATTCCATGTTTCTTCGGTTACAAAAACGGCTTTGGTAATCTCTGGAGAATGATGGATGATGAGTTCTGCCAGGTGAATAGTGACAAGACAATGACCCACCTTGTCGCTCCGTCAATCTATGGGTCCTGGACAATCGGCAACGCTACCGGCATGAAGGCTTTGAGCAAGTCACCAGGCGGTGGTGAAGGTTTTATAAAGACCTTGTCGATGGAGCATCTGGAGAACTTCACTACAGCTATTGGTGCAACAGAATCAACATATTGGACTAGCTACTTTTGGAACACGTCAGGAGCTACATCCGGTTTTCGCTTGTGCCTCCGTGGTGCCAGTGCTAGCGCTGGTGGTCGATGTGGTCTTTCGGCGCTCAGCGTGCACGATGCTGTCTCGGATTACAATGTGTACTGCGGTGCTGCCCTCTGCGAAGCAGCATCCGAGTGGTCATTGGAGCCAGTGTATTACGAAGCGGCCTAGCGTTTACGAGGGTGCACGGGGTAGACGAAGCACCCTCGCGAACGCAGTTCGCGTCAATACCGCCCATAGGGCGGTCGATTTTTTTTTGAAATTTCGTTCTTTGACATTCTTTCATACCGATTTTTTTTTGTAACTTTGCAGCGAATTAAACTAGGTTGTGATTCCTTGTACCGGTTTTCGCTTGTGCCTCCGTGGTGCCAATGCTAACAATGGTGGTCAATGTGGTCTTTCGACGCTCAACGTGAACAATGCTGTCTCGGATTACAATGTGAACTACGGTGCTGCCCTCAACTTACAAAATACTGCAGGTTAGTTTGCTTAGCTGCAGAGATTTCGGGAGTCAGACCTTGCCTCAAGGCAGAAAATACAAAATAACAGATTAGCTAGTAGATGATGACAATAAAGTCATCCGGTCGAAAGTTAGGACATTTTAAAAAGCAGACAACAGATAATATACACCGCAATATACACCGACATATACACCGACATATACACCGTATTAGTTACATTCTTAATTAATGCCAAGTGAAGAGATTAGGTAATATATCCGTTGATGTCGAGACTTTACAGAATTTCCGCGAAGCCTTTTATGAGTTTAGCAAGCATAAAAGGTCGAGATTGAGTGTCAAGGAGTTTGAGGAAGAACTGGAGGAGAAACTTCTAGTTCTACTAGACGCATATACCAACCAGAAGTGGAAGACATCGGAATACGAACCGAGAATAGTCACGGAGCCTAAGGTTCGTGTAGTCAACAAACTCCCAGTCAAGGATCATGTCATTCAGCATGCAGCTCTATACCCAGTTGAACAGAGACTGAGGGATAAGATTCCTTACAATTGTCCTGCAGGTACCAAAGGCAAGGGGACTCATTTTTTTTATCGAATTATCAAACGTGATATCTACAATTCGCCACAGGGGGAGACTGCATATTGTGCACCGATGGATATACATCATTATTTTATGTCCATGGAGCATAATCTACTGAAGGCAGAATATCGTCTATACATCAAGGACCGCAAATTGTTAGCATTCATCGATGAGGTGGTTGACAGCTATCCTAATGGAGTTGTTCTGGGCGTCAAGCTGACGCAATTGCTTGGGCAGATTTTCCTGATACGATTCGACTATCTTGCAATGAGATGCTTCGATATCCTTAAAGATCCGGAGAGATATCACTACTGGCAAGCTCGATACGTCAGCGATATGCTCCTGACCTGTAGGACTCAGCAGCAAGCGAGGATGTTAACTAGCGTTCAATCACTTAACGAGAGGTTTGACAAGTTCGTTCGTCAAGGTCTAAAGCATTATTATAGATTCATGGACAACATTTTCATTCTGCATGAAGATAAGGTGTTCCTGCGGCTTATGGTTGAGTTAACAGCCATGTTTCTTGCAAGAGATTGGAAACTATCAATCAATAGATCCTGGAATATACACCGCACTTGTGATGGCATAGATTACTGCGGACAAGTCATTTATGCAGACCATGCTAGAATCCGTAAAAGGACAAAGCAAGCATTATGCAGACAAGTTGCGAAACTCAAGAAAAAAGGCTATAATAATGAGCAGATTCGTGTGAAAGCTGCGTCAAGACTTGGACTTGCGAAACATGCAGACACAAAAAACTTATTAAAAAAAATCGGAATGAAAACGTATAGAGACAATCTAGGCATACGCAGAGGGGAGATACCGTTCCCTGGTATGTCCAAGAAGCAGAAAAGGCATATCGGTGATGTCTTGTGTAAGGATGGTATTGACTATGAGGCTCATCTAATCCTCATCGAGGACTATAAGATTGACAAGTCAACTGTCAGCTTCAAGACCCAGCAAGTCGAGAAGGTTGACGAGCATGGCAACAAGTTCATCGTCCAGGAGAAGGTAGCGGACGATAGGTTGGCATTGAAGTTCAGATTCATTGACCATGTGGAGCAGACCGGGGAAAATGATGAGAATGGTGAACCGATTGAAATCCCAAGATGGCAGGAAGAAGTTTGGTGGCTATATTCCGGTGCGGAAATTCTGATTGAGCAAGCACGGGAGGAGTGGTGCTTCTTCGAGAAGCCTTTCTATACGGTTGTCGCAGAACTGAGAAATAAATTCGGCAAAACATTTTACAAGTTTATTTAGAGATGAATAAGAAAATCTATCTTGTCAGAATGAACTACGTTAGATACGATGAGAATCATTATCTTTTGTATCTGAACGAGAAGAGAGTTGAAAACTATCAGCCAGACACATCAATGTGTGAGTCTGAGAGTGGTGGTGAGACAGTTACAGCATACAGCTATGAGGGTAGTGAGCCTGATGGCTCTATCAAGATTGAGGCTGCTTCGGCAGGTTACAACGATTTCGTGGCTGGACTTGTCAGAACCAAGTACAGCCAGAGCGATGTAGAAGCTATTCTCTGCAACCATGGAGATGGTAATCCTGAACATGATGCAGAATACCTGGAATTCCAGGAGTGGCGTGAGAAGGCAAAGGAGATTGCTCAGGAGGTTCTCAAAAGAGCCATCGCATAGTATATACGGCAGGTAAAGTCAGCTTTACCTGCCGTATTTTTATTTTCCCATGTAATTTTGTAATTTTGCACAAAAAAGAAATGCAAAGAAATACTAAAGACTGGATACGCTATAGCAGCGCTGGTTTCGTACTGATAGCAGCAATCGTTTTAGTGTATATCAGCTACTTTTGCTCACAAGACGTTACATCAAACGTCTTATGGTATTTTGGTCAGAGTCTTATGTACGTTGCGACAGCTTTTGGCTTCGAACTTACATTCGACACTCGAGTCAAGGATTTAATAGATAAATATAAAAATCATGGGAAGGAAGATTAAATTCATTTTCGTACATTGCACAGCAAGCCGGCAGACATGGACAGTCGATGCCTTGCTGAAGGAGTTTAGAAACAAAGGCTGGCATTATCCTGGATATCACTGGGTTGTCACAGCAGATGGAGAAAGTACACAACTGATGACAGAAGATCTGCCATCGAATGGTGTCAAGGGTCACAATTTCGAGTCTGTAAATATCGCTTACATGGGAGGTATCTCACGAACAGGCAAGCCTATTGATAACCGTACAGACGAGCAGAAGGAGGGACTACGACAGTTGTTGAAGGAGCTGAGACAGAGATATCCTGATGCCAAAATCATGGGACATCGCGACATCTCGCCAGACAAGAACCACAATGGAGTGGTCGATCCATGGGAGCGAATCAAAGAATGCCCTTGCTTCGATGCCATTCCTGAATATGCTGACATCTAATATTGAACGTATGAAGAAGAATGTGAAAATCATAATCGCCTGCATTATCAACTTTCTGATAATTGCAGCATTATGCTGGATTTTGGAGTACCGACAGAAACGAGCGGATAAGGAACTTCGAGAGCAAATCAATCAGATTGCATTGCAATATGCTCCTGCAGAGCGCGATACAATCCGTGATTCGGTTAAGGTCATCACCCAGAAGGTGTTGATGATGCAGCCAAAGGAATATAAATTGACGGCTAGTGACCGGGCATTGCTCCAGGACATCAATCTGAAGGTTAACCAGGTTGTTGCAGACCAGCGAACATCCATTTTTACATCAGATTCTGTCAAAGCAGAACATGTTGAAAATATATATCGATACAGCGATGCCTGGATTGACTTCAAGCTGAATACTGCAGATTCTATCTTGACTTACAAGGCGAGAGACAGCTTGCAGACAATCATCGCTCGGCAATATAAACACAGATTCCTATTCTGGAGGTGGGGTACCAAGGGATACCAGGTTAAGGTCATCAACTTCAATCCACATTCCACATTATTATATAATAACTATATCCAAGTCACCGAATAATGGCAAGACAAGAGGTATATACAACCGTCGTGAAGCTCAACTCAGAAGAGGCGAAGAACCGTCTGAAGGAGCTCGAGGATAAAGTCGCTCGTCTGAAGAAGGCAAAACAAGATGCCTTCTCGACGGGCGATTCCCGTTTAGGCGCATCCCTCGCCAAGGACCTGAAGGCTGCAGAGCGAGAGATGAAGCAATTCAAGAACTCGACCATGAGCGTCAAGGAGACGCTCGAAAATCTGTCATCTGCTAGCCTCGGACAGCTGGAAAAAGCTGCCCGCCATCTGAAGGGGCAGATGAAGGCTATTTCAGACCCTTCTGATTATGCCAAGCTGGAGTCACAGCTTGACAAGGTCAAAGAGAAGATGCTTGAAATAAAGGGAGCTACACGCCAAGCTGATGAGGAAGCTAGGCGTATGACTGCGACTGTGTCTAATCTCAAGCATGCATCACTCAATGACCTCAACTTCACTGCATCCAAGCTTCGAAGCCAGATGGCTGACTTCGACCCGTCATCGACCATGTACGCCTCACGAGCTTCACAGCTGAAGCTGGTCGAGGCAGAACTGGAGCGAATCCGTCAATCTGAGCAGAAGGTGGTCACCCTCATGCAGCAATATGACAGGGAGATAGACCGAACCAATGTGGACATCAAGGAGACCAAGCGACAGATGCAGCTGGTCAACAATACTATGGCCAACCTCAAAACGTCTTCCATCCGTGACCTCGAATACTCCATCAAGGCGCTGAACCAACAGATGCAGGGCATGCAGCGTGGTACCGAGCAGTTCAAGCAGATGGAACTAAAGGCTAAGCAGCTGAAGGCAGAATTGCAGGCGGTCAGAGCTGAGGGCGTTGCCCAGGAGTCATGGATTAAACGCTCGGCAGACTGGTTCAACCGTATGCAGGGTCTTGCACTCGGTGCTGTTGCTGCCATCTCCGGCATCACCTTCACCGTCAAGAAAAGCGTAGAGGAATATGCTAAGATGGACGATGAGATGACCAACGTCCGCAAATATACAGGTCAGGCGGCTGATGAAGTGGAGCGGATGAATGAGGATTTCAAGAAGATGGACACCCGAACTCCTCGTCAGAAACTCAACCAGCTGGCAGAGGATGCCGGTCGATTGGGCATCACGTCAACAGCTGCCATCGAAGAATTCGTTGATGGTGCCGATAAAATCAATGTCGCACTCGGTGATGACCTCGGAGACAAAGCAGTCTCACAGATTGGCAAGCTGGCGCAGATGTTCGGTGAGGACAAGACCAAAGGTCTGAGAGGAGCCATGCTCTCTACCGGTTCTGCCATCAATGAGCTGGCGCAGAACTCTTCTGCTTCAGCTGGCTATCTCGTTGACTTCACTGCAAGAGTGGCAGGTGTAGGAAAGCAGGCAGGATTCACGCAGGCGCAGATCATGGGTCTCGCATCCGTCCTCGATCAGAACATGCAGCAGGACGAGACGGCTGCTACCGCAGTGCAGAATCTTCTTGCTAAAATGTTCCAGGACTCCGCTAAGTTTGCTAAGATAGCAGGACTCAATGTCAAGGAGTTTGCTAATACCTTGAAGAAGGATGCCAATACCGCCTTGCTTCAGTTCCTGGCAGCTATGCGTTCCAAGGGTGGTTTCGCTGAGTTGGCACCTATGTTCGAAGAGATGAAGATGGATGGATCGAGAGCGACCGGTGTTCTCACCGTCCTCGCTGACAAGCTCGATGATGTCAAGACTGCACAGCAGTTGGCCAACGAGGCATACGAGGAGGGAACATCCGTCATCAACGAGTTCAACACGCAGAACGAGAGTGTTCAGGCGCAGCTAGACAAGGCTAGCAAAAAGTTCTTGGACCTGTCAATATCACTCGGTGAGAAGCTATACCCAGCTGCTCGCCTCTGCCTGTCAACGGCAAGCATTACTGTTCGTATACTCTCAGAGGTCGTTGACTTCGTCATCAAGTATCGTACTACGATTCTTGCCCTCACGGCAGCTATCATCGCACTGACTGTTGCAGAATCTGCACACGTCATCAAGCTGAAGGCGATTGCATTCTGGAATAATGTTGTGATCGCAGGCTCCAAGAAGCTGTGGGCAGTTTTGATTGCTCATCCATATATGGCTGTAGCTGCTGCAGTTACAGCATTGGTTGCGGTCCTGATAGACCTCAACCGTCAATCTGATACTGCTGCGAAAATCTCCAAAGAACTCAATGACATCAGAGAGGAGGCACAGAAGGAGATTGTTGAGGAGAAGACCAAACTCGAGAACCTTCGCAAGGCAGCCATGGATGAAACTAGGTCGCTCAATGAGCGATATGCAGCAATCAGCGAGCTGAACCGCATCGTACCTAATTACAATGCCACTATCGACAAGACTACCGGTAAGTATAGAGAGAATAAGCAAGCACTCGATCAATACATCGCATCACTCGCTCATCTTTATGAAGTGCAGGGTGCAAAAAAGCGAATCCAGAAGCTATCTGAAGACAAGGTAGATCTGGAGCTGAAAAAGCAGAAAGTGCAAGAGCGATATAATGATGCTAAGAAAGCTGGTTTTGGCATGTCATACACAACAAGCTGGGGAGCAACAGGCAATACTCGTATAGATGCCACAAGCCACCTAAAATCAGAACTTGATGATATCAAATCTAAACTGGAAGAGAAAAATAAGATTTTATCAACCATCACCAAGGTATATGGCAATGATATCCAGAGCCAGGAGGTGCAGAAGGTCATCGATAACAACAAGAATAAGGGTGGTGGTGGTTCAAGTGGAGAGACAGAAAAGGAGCGCAAGGCTCGCGAAATGGCTGAGAAAAAAGCTGCAGCTGAAGCTCGCAAGCGTGAGGCTGAAGCTAAGCGCAAGCAGAAGCAGGCTGCTGATTCCATCAAGGCTGAGACCAATCAGCTTTTGGCTGAGAATGCCAAAGCTTATGCGGAGGGTACCAAGACCTACCAGCAATTCATTGATGATCGTCAGAATATACAGTTGAGAGGCTTCGAGAAGCTGAAGCAGCTCTATGGTGAGGAGAGCAATGAGTACAAGCAGCTGCTTGATAACCAGGTGAGCGCTACCAAGCAGCATGATGATGCCATTCAGAAGATGAATGAGCAGACCATTGAGCGTGAACGCCTGATCAAGCAGGCGAACATCAAATCTCAGTACAACGATGTGAAATCTGATATCTATCAGAATGACATCGCTCTCGATGAAGCCATCTATCAGAATGATGTCGATGCTATGCAGAAGCGCCTCGCACTCTACAATAAGGGCAGCGAGGAGTGGCTAGATCTGAAGGCAGAGATGGAACAGGCTGAGCTCGACCACCAGCTGCAGATGCAGGAGGCATATCAGAACCAACTGAAGGAGTTGCGTCAGCAGTTCGGTAAGCAAGACCTGCAGGCACAGGAGACTATGTACCTCAATGGCCTTGACAATCTCTACAAGCAGGGATTGATCAAGGAGGAAGAATATCAGCAGATGAAGTTGGAGATAACCAAGCAGTTCGCTGCACAGAGAGCGCAGATAGATGCTGATGACCATGGAGCAGGTAGCGCTCAGATTAAAATCAATGATAAGTCATCTGAGATGGTCAACAGTGCCAGGGCTGCAGCAGGGGAGTCACAGCAGACCAGCAATGCCACTCTGGGTGAATACTTCTCCTCACAAATCTCAAACTATCAGAACACCATGGAGAAACTGAAGGAATTGTATGGCAACGACAAGCAGAACCATGCTGCATACATGCAGGCCAAGGCGCAGGTCACCGCCAACTTCCTCGACAACATGGTGCAGCAGACATCTGCGGCATACAACGGCATCAACAACATTCTTTCTTCTGCGTCAGCATACGCTCAGGCATGCTCAGACCTGGAGCAAGCCAAAATCTCCAAGAACTACGAGAAGCAGATTGCAGCAGCTGGCAACAACTCGAAGAAAAAGAAAAAGTTGGAGGAGAAGCGTGACAAGGAGCTGGCTGCTGCGAAGTCGAAGGCTAACAAGAAGTCCATGAAAATTGAGATTGCTCAGGCAATCGCATCTACGGCTATGGCTGCCATCAACGCATACTCATCTGCTGCTGCCATTCCTGGTACCGGCTGGATAATGGCGCCTATCGCTGCAGGTCTGGCAACAGCCGCAGGAATGATGCAGATTGCTACCATCAAGAAGCAGCATCAGGCAGAGGCAGCAGGGTACTACGAGGGTGGTTATACCGGAGGCAATCGCTATCGCAAGGAAGCAGGAGTGGTTCACGAGGGTGAGTTCGTGGCCAACCATAGAGCGGTCAACAACTCTTCCATCAGACCTGCATTCGATCTCATCGACAGAGCGCAGCGCGCCAACACCGTAGGCTCACTGACAGCTGATGACATCAGCAGAGCACTCGGAACAGGAGCCAGCGCTGCTGTCGTTGCTCCTATCGTCAACGTCAGCAATGACAATGCCGAGGTACGCCAGTCTCTCGATGGAGTCAATTCTGCAGTCAGCAGACTCAACAAGACAATTGAAAATGGTATTAAGGCAGATGTATCTATTGCTGGTAGAGATGGCATAGATAGACGCCTGAAGGAGTATCACAGAATGCTAGATAACAAGTAGCTTATGATTACATGCATTATCAATGGCCATAGAGCCTATCCTATATCCACATCATCCATCAAGGTGACATACGCTAATCAGTATGTCACCGATGATGGTGAGTACACCTACGATATCACATTCCCGATGAATATCCTGGCCAACCGGGAAATCTTTTCCAATGTTTCCCGAATGGAAGTCAAGAAAAACATCGCCAAGTTCGATGATTGCAAGCTTTATGTAGATAGCAGAATCATCATGAGCGGTGTTGGTACCATCCTCTCGGTGAACCAGCAGGAGGTCAAGCTGCAGATCGTTGGAGGCAAGTCACGCATCAAGTTCAATGACAAGATGACCAAGCACTACATCGATGAGATAAACCTGGGCATCGCTGACAAGCCTGGTTATACAGTTGATAAGGGCTGGTCTCAGGGATGGAAAGGTCTTCAAAAGATTAAGGACATCTATAGATTGGATGATGATAAATCGAAGTTCCTGGGAGTAGAGGGTAAATGGTGTTTTGTTCCTGTACGGGACGAAACAAATGATATGATTGCCAATTTTGTCGGAGTAGATAAAACGAAAGTATTTATTGGCTACAATGCACCATTTATCGTAAACCCAGCAGTTCAGCCCAACCTGATGTATATCTTCCGTAAGGTAGTAGAATACGAGGGATATACTCTCAAGCGCAACGACTTCGACTGCAAGCCGTGGAACCTCCTGTATATCGCATCGGCCTACAAGACTCGTGAGCTGCGAAGGGCACTTCCTCATTGGTCGAGCTATACTTTTATAGAGGAATTTCGAAAGCTTTTCAATGCCACCATTGTTTTTGATGATATCCAAAAAACTTGTTCTGTTATCAAGAAATCAGAGCTGATAACCGCAGATTCCGTAGCGATTGAGCCTCTGGACGAATACACGACGGACTACGACGAAGACGGATCCTTCTCCACGTCATCGACAGCAAATCTGGAGTATAATCTGGGTGATTCTGCAAACAGAGATAACTATGAAGTTATCTCAAAAAAAGTCTTCGAGAATTTTGAAATAGTCCATAGTACAGCTACCTGGGACCCGCAAAATCAGTTCCAAGGGACAACACAGTCATGGTCTGAAAAACAAAAAAGACAGACCATCATTGAGTGTAATGGTAGTTACTACATATATGTAGAGAATGAGGGCGGTTCGAAAACATGGCAGCTGGCAGGCGTTTGGTCACCATTAATCAGGGACAGTTCTTCGGATGATTATGTCGATCTGAACATATCTCCTGCAGCACAAGTTGTAGAAGATATCAACTTCAAGACAGGATTCCTAGAAGATAATTACTACGAGAAGCGTTGCCTGCTTTCAATACCTAATGATAAGGAGCCGGATTCCAAGGAGTGCGATGTTGATGATGTTGGATATAGCTACACATCCGTGCAGGATGCGATAGAAGATGAGTCAACACTCGACAAATCCGAAGATGATCAGGAATGCATGAATATATTCTTCATTATTCCAGGAGAAGTACAAGATGACAACAAATTTAGTTGGGTTAGAGCGAAGTCTAGGTGGCCAAAATTCAAAACCGACTACCGAATAAATAAAGAATATTGTGGTAGTACCGAAGGAGGGTTTGGTGTGAACGGAGGAGGAACATTTAAAGAAAAGTATCCTTACTCTCTGTCGATTTGTACGAAATCTACTAATGATGTTGTTACTCTGGGCTGCTTACATGATAATGGTCTCAGAATAGACAATAAAAACTGCATGGAGGCCAAGTTTAAGTCAGATGACATACCGGATCCATCCAAGATATACATCATCCGCAACAAGAAATTCGTCTGCGAGAAGATCGAGATGGAAGTCAAGGACGATGCCATCGAGCCAGTTTACACAGGATATTTTTATATGCTATCATAATATATATAATAAGGTGGGGAGCACTTGGCTCTCCACCTTATTATATTATAGGATTCCCTTATAATTCATGATGTACTCGTTTGCTGCCTTGATATCCTTAGGAGTGTAGATATCCGTTATGAGTATAGAGGAATGGCGCGCCTGGTCTCTGACAGACAGAATATCAGCATTCGCCTTCAGCATGTTTGTGATACCAGTATCCTTCAGACTATAAAACTTGTATCGGTCAGAGAATCCGAGCGCTCTACGCAAGTTTCTTCCCCAATAGTCTCTGAAACTCTTCTCACTCTTACGAGTCTCACCAGGGCAGAAATTATCTGAAAACAGATAATATTGGCTTGGATAGGAGAAGACATTGAGGTCAATCATCAACTTGATGACATGGTTAGGCAGAGTTATGACAGCATCATTGCCATTCTTGGTATGATCACCATATAGGGTAAGCGTATGTGATTGAAGATGAAAATCACCTATTTTGAGATATGACAGCTCACGAGGGCGAACAAATAGATAGTGTAGTATCTCGCAAGCAAGCAGAAAATGCTTGTTATTCAGCATGAGATAATCACGAATCTGCTGCATAACATGGTCTGGAATGACATCACGTCCCTTCTTTTGACGGTTCTTGATTCTGCTGAATCCACCCATTGGGTTCTGAGAGATATAGCCTCTCTCAAGGAGATAAGATGTAAAGGATCTCAACCAGCCAAGATAATTATTACGAGTTGTAATGGTATTATTGCGATCGAGGAAGATATAGTCCAGGAACTCCGAAATAATATGTCTATCGAACTGATAAGCAAAAGTGAGTTGGATATTCTTCTCCTTCTTCCATTTCTCCAGGATGCGAACTCTACTCGAATAATCAATGAATGACTCTTTGCGCAAGTTATGATCATTGCAGAGCTTCTCGAGATATCTCTTGTAACGCTCCAGGACATCATCGAATAGAGTATATTCGAGAGGTTGAGACACTTCTATCCATGGATTCCATCCGTTCATCAATTTCTGAACGATACGATTAATAAGCTGCTCAGCGTAGTCGCGCTGCTTACGCTTGCCCTTAATGTGGTCAAGCATAATCTTCTTTGCTCGCATTTTTCCCTGAGCAGGGTCAAAGCAGACGAAAGAGATATAACATTCACTTTTCTGGTGGAAGACAGGGTACTTCCACTGAATAATCTGATGAATATCATCACCAGGTAAACCGAAGGCATAATTTTTTTTAACCATATCTTTAATTTTTTGTAAAGCTATGGCCTAAATCATATCATTTTTTTAAAATTTACCGACTTTTCACCGACTAAAATGTAGACGTGCGGTATTATGTGATATATTATCAGTAAGTTAACTGATATTTCGTCGGGATTACTGGACTCGAACCAGCGACCTCATCGTCCCGAACGACGTGCGCT
>ERZ1034680.610-NODE-610-length-16679-cov-22.065748_pt1 | contig 16679 bp, 20 predicted proteins | sample MGYA00520639_ERZ1034680 | MGnify/ENA primary metagenome ERZ1034680 (study PRJEB33766, sample SAMN09781760) | gut metagenome | biome: gut microbiome | host: Homo sapiens | place: Madagascar | study: EMG produced TPA metagenomics assembly of the PRJNA485056 data...
GACTTCATTGTCGGGAATTTTTTTGATTGCTAAGCTAACTCTTGTATATCCTTGCAAACCCTTGGAAAATAGGCTTTCCCGGATTCTATATACTTGGTCACTCTTGGACGTTTTTTTGACTTTTGTGCGTCTAAAAGATGTCATTCGCCTTAAAATACGTCTTTTTATTTTAAGACATGTACTGCCGTGTCAAACACTTCAATACTAGATGAGTATAGCATATTTATCCCAGTATGAATAGGTATATTTTCAATCTTCAAAGAGTTCAATCGCAGGACTCTTTTCTAAAAAATATCCATATTTTTTGATAATTTCTCAATTACTGATTTGGTAACATCTGGGTTTGCTTCTGCATATATGTTCATGGTAGTCGATACATCAGCATGTCCCATTACCTCTTGAATTACTTTGATGTTGGTTTCATTCTCGCAAAATCTTGATGCAAACGTGTGTCTGAAGATATGGCAGGAGAATCTTGGAATCATAACAGGTTCTCTCTTCTCCTTTTTAGCAGCCACCTCTTCTTCTGAATTATGTGTATCCACAATTCTCTTGATTGCCCGGTTTACTGCTGCTGGGTTATGTGGCATCCCAAATCGGTTTGTAAATACAAAATTGGTCATTCCATCCACATTCTCAACGCAAAAGCCTTCCTGCTTCTGTCTCTCATATTCTTCCTGAAGCACATCATATACCTGCTGCATCATAGGTATTCTACGATTACCAGCTTCTGTCTTTGGCAAAGATACTCTAAACTCACATTTATATGAATCATCCGCTCTCTGGTAATAGGTCAAGCTATGATTGATATCAATGATTCGATTTTCCAAATCAATATCATCCCAGCGTATCCCAATTGCTTCTCCTATTCTGCATCCAGTTCCTAACAAAAATACAAAGAATGGATACCAGTGATAAAAGAACGGATTCTTTGCTACATACTCCATGAATTTTCTCTGCTGATCCACAGTCAACGCTCGCCTTGTTTTTCTGGCACCACCATTACGCTTTTTTACTTCACAGTATGCTCCGTCTACCGGATTCTTCCTTATGATATCATCTCTGACAGCAAGTTGAAATGTAGGTCTTAGTACTGTGTTAATTGTCTCAAGCGTATTAATCTGTAATCCCTGATTATTAATCAAGTCTGTATAAAAGAATAACACGTCTGAGTATTTCACATCTCTTACTTTCTTCTTGCCAAATGTATCACGAATAAAATGATTCCATGTATACAAATAATTACTGTAAGTAGTGCTACGCAATTCTGTTTTAGTTGATATGTACCTGTCAAACAAAAAGTTTACATCAGCTTTTCCTGCGACATAGATATCAAGTCCATCCAACTGGTCTTTTTGTAACTGTTCTTCTCTTTCTCGAAGCCTCACCAAAGACTTTGCATAAATGGTTCTTTTCTTGCCTAATGGATCAATATATACATATGAGTATCTTCCGTCGCCTTTTCTGTAACCCTCACCCTTTCTTAATACTCTGCCTTTACCATCTTTTCTACAAGCCATTATTCTCTCCTTTCCGGAGAAAAGAGCCTGTTCTACTGATTAGCCTGCTGCTTCATTTGTAATTCAACACCCATTCTAATCAATTGCGAAATGGATAGATTATGAGTCTCAGCATACTCAACCATTATCTGGTATTCCTCTTCTTTGAATTTAACAGTTACCTTATGATCAAAAGGTTTATCTGCTTTTGGTCTTCCAGTTCTAGCCATCTGTATGCCTCCTTCATATCTTAGTCATATTATACTTTTGGTCTGACCGAAAGTCAATACATTTTTTCTCTCTTGGCTCATTTTTCTCCATACTTGTTTGTATTTCTTCTATATCAATGCGTCATTTCTCATAATTACTTATAAAACTCGTCATCTACAATATGGAAAGTCTCCAGATATTCATCAATAATATCCAGATTAACCAACACCAGCTGATTCACTTTATAACATGCCTTTGCATCCTTCGCTAACTGCATAAACTTTGACACACTCATTGAATACATCTCTGCTCCTTCTGAATATCTGACAAATCTTTTATTATTAGTCTTTTTAGTTCTGCTGTCCATTTGCTAACTCCTCCATTACCATTTTGCGAGCTACAGGTAACAGATCAAACTGTCGTATCAATGCTCTGTCTATTTCTTCTCTCACGCCGGAATCCTCAATGATAGTTCCACTTTTTGCTCTAATGCAGCCTTTTGAAATTGTCTGTGCATCTTCAGGCATAAAATCAGATATCTTACTTAATCCAAATCCACTCACATCCTTCGGATTTAAAATCACATGTACCGGAATATCCTTTAACTTACTGCTCAAAGGGACTACTGACACCTGTGGTGCACCATCATGATTACTGGCATCACATGAAATAATTATTCCTGGTCTGATTCCTCCCTGGATGCCATGTGGATTTTTCCCAAAATCCGCATACACGACATCAAATTTATTATATTTACCATATCTTCTTTTTTCTGTTCGTCTGCTCATATCTATGCTCCCTTCTTGATGTGCATATCCAATCTTCCCTCATCTACAGTCACCACAATGCCGCCTGCTTCAATAACCAATCCTACCTTAAAATAAGCATCCGCAACACTGCTGGATATAGCTGCCATATTCGCAACAACAACTCCACTGATTTGCTTTTTGCGGATCATACTCACAATCTGATTCCACTGGCGATCAACATCTCTCTGCGAAAAGCCATTGCGTCTCATCTTTCCCACGATTGAATATTCTTTTCTCTTTACAAATTCATGTATATATTTGCTCTGCTTGTCTTCAAGCATATTTACTTTTTCCAATGGAGCCTGCACTGAAAGATATTCTATGCAATCCATCTTTTTAATCTTTCTTCTCATTCTCTGCCTCCTATGCTGACTTCAAAGCCTGCTCTATCATAAAATCAAATGTCTTTTTCAAATAATCCTGCTTATCTGCAGGTAACCGCTTTAGTCTCGAATCTAACGAATCCGGTGTACATTCTATTGCAAGTAAGCTATTTGCATCTGTCTCATAAACTTCCATAAGCATGTACAAACTTTTCATGCTCAGGTTTCTTCCTCCTTGCTCCACCTGTCCAAGTGTCGAAACACTTATTCCAGTTTTAGCAGCAACCTCTTCAATGAGAAGTCCCTTGTCCTTACGGATATCACGAATCACCGGACCAATTTTATATCCTTCATATTTCATCGTCGTACCCTCCATTGTCCCGTGCCATTTCTCTAAGCATCTCTACCGCCGCATCTTCTGTCTCATACTGACCAAGCCACTTCCCACTCGAATCATGTACTACTGTTCCAAATGCAGTCTGTGTAAATCTGCAATCCTTCACAGCCGGGACTTGTTTGTCCCGACCGGAAAGATTTCCTGCTGCTTCTCTACTAGAGAACTCCTTTAGCATCCGAAGTCCTCTGCATGAGATACAGTAATTGGCACCGGACCGACTCCAAGAGAATAGAGCCATATGCCCATATCAGTAATGGTATTCACAAATTCTTCCAGATCATAAATGTCATCTGTGATCTCATTCAGGCTTCTGACTACTACAACCTCAAAGTCTTCCTCTTTAAGTGTTGAAAAGAAAGCATTCAGACCTTCTCTGTCATAGTCCCTTGTCATTGAACGATCACAATACGCATCATTGATTATTACTCCATTAGGCATTGCCTGATCACGCATACTTTCAACCATTTGAACTACATTAAGTTCTGCTCTGCGTGACTTTACAAATGCAATACCCTTTGCAAGCTCCTGATTATCTGTACCTTCGTTTCCTACTACGTTAAAATCTCTTTTATTCATTTTGTTGTCTCCTTTACGATTTCGTATTGGAGAGTTTTGGCGCCTCCACTCTCGTGGTGTGCTGTATCTCAAGCACATGTTCATTCTAGTCTCTTACTGCTTTATTGCCGACCGTGTACAGGCGACAATTATGTCGTGTAAACACGACAATCACTTTCCAACTGACACGCTTTTCATCGCTTTCATCATTGCAAGGCACTGTCTTATCTGCAATTCATCCATATCTGAAAGAACATCCATTGCCTCAGATAACAGTTCTGAATTTTCTTCATTCTTTCCATACATTATGAAATCAACAGATACACCAAGTACGATTGCCAGATTATCTAATGTCTGTGTCTTAAAATCTCCACCATTTTCAATCGCAGATATTGCCTGTCTGCCTATACCTACTCTATGAGCTAACTCATCCTGTGATAATCCTATCGCCTTTCTACTGTCAGCAATTCGTAATCCTCTCTCATAATCCTTTTCTCTTGTCTGTGCTTTACTGCTCATAAATCCTCCTTGCCGCCCTTGGAAACGAACAAGTCGGATTACCTTTACAGCACTAAAAAAGACGCACGAGGAAACCAGTATCATAAATACTGTTCGTTTCCCCTGCGTCTCTGGTGCTTCCATCTTTCGATGTGCCCTTATCAGGTGGGCTGTAATTTAATTTTCAATCGTTATATTCTGAAAGTCCCATTCTCAGAATGTTCCTTCATCATTCCCTCGGAATACTTCTTGAGTATCATCACTCGTTTGCATCTGTCACACTTAATCCCAATATTCTGAAGTGCCACAGCGGAATCATCACCGCATACAAAGTATTCCATCATTAACTTGTTGCATTTTTTACATCTAATTTCTATAACATTTCCTTTGTTCAATTCAGTTCGCTCCTTATTCATACAAAATCATCAATCTACAATTCTGTACTCGTAAAGGAAAGGGAAATCACCTTTGCAAGCCTTTTTGCCGGGAGTTCCGATGAATGTCTGCACATTCCCCAGCTTTGCTGATCTAAAGCCAACTGATATGAATTGTGCTGTCAGCACACAATCACATCAGGCTCCGGCTCTTTCCATAAACCACATATTGTTATCTTCATAGAAAAGGAATATTTCCTTTCCATCTACCACGCAGGTATAACGCTCTCCAACGCCACCAGCTCTTGTACTGGCTGCTCTGCGCTTGTCTTTTACTCGTGTAATCTCATACTTTCTGCCATCTTCCCATGTTATCTCTTTGGGAATGAGCAGTCCGTCCTTTGAAAACTCTGCAAGTACATCAACATATACCTTATTGCTCAATGTAATCACCTTCCTTACAAGATTGCTATTGCTCTGGAAGCATCCATCTTCCTTGCTATATAGCCTTTTTCTTCTAATATTTTCAGATGTGCATAAACACTTGAAGTCGATGCCACCCCTACCATCTTGCATATCTCCCTGATAGTAGGAGCATAGCCATTCACACGCTGATATTGCATAATGCTTTCATACACATTCTGCTGCTTCTCCGTCAATGGTGCTCTGTCTACCAGATTAATTCTTGCTGCTTCGCTCATGTTCCGCCTCCCTCTTCTTTACTCTATTGGCACTTCTCGTTGCTAACCTGAAAAGTACCCATGTGGATGTACTGTGTGTTCTTCTTTTGCATTGACTGCCGACAGAATCCTGTCCCGGTGCATAAGCCCTCTCTGTATGCTGTAAAATCCAAATCTTCTGCGAATCTCATCCACAGCATTATCCATCTTCATCTGCTTTTCCCGTTTCTCCACACTTGAGAACAAATCTATCTGCTCCCAATAATTATCTGTTACCAGATCTGCACCTCTGACACCAACACTACGGATTGGTTTGCTCCAGTTATAGTTTTCCTTAAATATCTGATATGCGTATGCAGCTATTTCTCCGGTAATATTTGTCGCATGGTCAATCTTTTTCTGACGGGTAAAAGAGAATAATTCATTATCCCTGACACTTATCTCAACCACTCTGCACCGGAATCCATTCTCACGAAGTCTTGCTGCAACACTCTCAGCCAGAATATAAAGAACAATCTTTACATCCTCATCGCATACTAAATCCTTTGGTGTCGTTGTGCTGTTTCCCACCGATTTGATTGGAGCGTGGGTATTCTCCAGCTTGACAGGTGAATCATCATAGCCATTAGCAAATGACCATAAGATACTGCCCATCTTTCCAAGGTGACTGTTAAGCACATCTTCATCTGTTCTTGCAAGATCACCTATGGTTTTAATACCAAATAATGCAAGCTTTCTGTTCGTACTTTTGCCAACGTATAGAAGATCTGCCACCGGAAGCGACCAAGCCTTCTGCTTAAACTCACTCTTATACATAGTAGTGATAGCATCCGGCTTCTTGTAGTCAGAACCCAGCTTTGCAAATATCTTATTGAAAGAAACACCAACACTCACTGTGATGCCAAGCTCTGACTTCATTCTCCTGCTGATTTCCTGTGCGATAAGCAATCCATCCCCTTTAAGGGAACTGCTTCCTGTCACATCAAGCCAGCACTCATCAATCCCATATGGTTCCTGTCTGTCCGTATATTCTGCATATATCTCATGAGCCATCCTTGAGAACCGAAGATATAAGTCCATTCTTGGTGATACAAATGTTATGTCCGGACATACCTGCTTTGCCTGCCAGAGTGCCATTCCTGTTTTCACACCGTACTTCTTGGCAATATAGTCGGCTGTTAAAACAATCCCATGTCTTGCCTCCGGGTCACCGCCTACTGCCAGTGGCTTTCCTGCAAGCTCCGGATGATGCAGATGCTCAATCGAGGCATAACAACAGTTGATATCCGAATGAAGTATTACCCTGTCTCCCATCTGCATCACCTCCTGCATTTAATCTGTCACTACCATAACCTTTAGTCCAAGTATATGAGTAATGTTTCTTACAGGGCATAGTATAACCCCAAGAATAATCGACTGTCAACGGACACATGTGTCCTTTTTCTCATTATATTAGATTTTTAACTTGAATAATTGGCACTATTGCTATATACTATGGAGTGAAAAGAGACATTTGAAATCAACAAAATGAAAGAAAAGAGGCGTATGTATGTACTCAATCGGAGAAATCATTTCAACATATAGAAAAAAGAAAGGCTTGCTCCAGCAGGATCTCGCTGATGAGCTGGCAAAGGAAGGCATCACTATTTCATATAAAGCCATATCCAACTGGGAGAGAAATCTTGCCGAACCGAGCGTTACCATATTTTACAAAGTGTGTAGAATCCTTGGTATTACTAACATGTATGAAGCATATTTTGGAGTAAATCCTGCCGATCCTTTCTCATCGCTTACTGATGAAGGCAGGGAAAAAACTATGGAATATATCAATCTGCTCCACGCTTCCGGAATGTATGAAAAGCAGACTGCTAAGATAATTCCATTCCGAAGCATTGATATTTTTGAAAATGCAGTATCAGCCGGAACCGGTAACTTCCTTGTAGACGGACCGAAAGAAACTGTACGCATAGACGAATCTATCCTGCCAGAAGATACTACTTTCGGTGTCCGCATTAGTGGTGACAGTATGGAACCTGAATTCCACGATGGTCAGATTGCATGGGTATTACAACAGGAATCTGTTGCTAATGGAGAAATCGGCATCTTCGCTCTTAACGGAGAAGCCTATATCAAGAAATTACAAAACGATAAAGACGGAATTTTCCTTATCTCGCTTAATGAAAAGTATGCACCTATCAAGATTGGAGAAAACGACCGCTTAGACATATTTGGAAAAGTTCTTGGAAAATCTGATGCTTCTGCTATCACAGGACATTGCTGATAAAATTACAAGTCCTTTTTATCGGACACATTATTTTGCATAATGACAATAAGAAAATATCTATAGAACTGAAAGAAGGGATTTTTATGGCGGTTACCAATAATATCAGAGAAATCCGGGAGCAGCGTGGCATTTATCAGGATGACCTTGCCGCTGCTATCGGATACAGCACCAAAACTGTCGGCAGGATAGAGCGTGGGGACAGTACCCCATCTGCCGAATTTATGCTGCGGATATCAAAGTACTTTAATATGCTGGTGGAAGATGTATTCCATGTGGAAGATTGAGTCGGAGCAGCAATTTTTTCGATTCTCCTCGTATGTCTTGTAATTCTTTTTGCGTGTTTCTGCTACTCTCATTCTGACACAGATAGAAGATGCCATATCCAAGATGCCCCGCCACAGAAAAAACAAATATCACCGCTAATAAAAAAAGAATCGTCCAATATCTCTTTGAATCATCTGTATCTCTTAAACACCACCACAAACCGTCCATCCTCTACATGATAAGAACAGCAGGATAGGGTAATAAATTCGTCCCCGAAATGTGCTAATACTCCTGTGTCATACAAGGACATTGCCTTGATATTCTCATACCAGTCATCAAATTCCTCATGTGTATCCGCCTGAAAGAACTTGTAATACTTGAATACATCGTCGCTCTCGTAATAGACCTGTGAATAAAATACTGCAATCAGCTCATATTCTCGCTCTTCATATAGACTATCAAAATAGATGATGTTATGCTCCCTTCCATACTCTTCGTCTGCATAGAGCTTCAGATTTCCAAACATTTCCCCGGATTTCATGGTATGCCCGTGTATGATCAGATTAGTTGAGGGGGCTGTCCCATTTGCGTAATCACAGTCTTTTGTACCTGTTCCGGCTGAGGAGTCCGTATCCAGAATAAGACTTCCATTCTGATTGGGTTCTCCGTAATAATCAAGCCGTAGATAATAGCATTCATCTTCCATCGTCTGCATAACAGGGTAATCAATGCTCGTACCATCAATCGAAAGCCAACCAATTAAATCAGGATTGACCTCATACAGTTCCTTGTATTTAGGTAAGATACCCGGTGCCTTGTTACATTCTTTTTCAGTCGGTATATCTTTGTAAATATCTGCAAAAAAAGCAGCTATTCCCGCTACTGGAAGTCCGTTTTCATCATACTGCATCGCATACTGAACAGATGTATCCGCTTCTTTTCGTATGTCCTGCAATTCTTTTTGAGTGTTTTTGCTGCTCTCATTCTGCCACAGATAGAATATTCCATATCCAAGAAGCCCCACCACAGAAAAAGCAAATAATACAATGAATAAAAATTGAAGCGTACGCCCCCTGTTGTGTTTTCTTTGAAGAAAAGACGGACATACATGCCCGCCTTCTCCATGGTCATTTTCTCGTTTCATTTTTTAACTATCGTTTCTATGAATTCAAATTTTCTCTGCGTTTCTTTACAGTAATAATCAATCCCGTTCCGGAAAGAATTAATAGTATAAACAGCCATGCACTCGGTGTGTTGTCCCCGGTTTTAGGTGCAGTCACATCCTTCTTATCAGTTCCACTCGATGGCTTGTCATCAGAGGAATCGCTATTGTTATTGTCATTCTGGTTGTTATTACTGTTATCAGAGGTATTTGCTTTGATGGTAAATGTGGTGCTTGCAGAACCATCCGTCCAAAGGATTTCAACTGTATTGGTTCCTGCCGAAAGTGTATTCAGGTAGGAAGCTTTCAGTGTGATAATGGTAGAGCCTTCCTTTGCAGTGTAGTTGCTCCTGTCTATCAAATTTCCGTCCACCTTAACTCCGGTAAACTTGGAGAAGTCTCCGTTACCCCGGATGGTGATATTACCATCACTGTCATACGTCCAACTACTGTTTGCTCCATCAATAATCTGATAGGTGTTATTCGGTGTGTCAGGATTATCGGAACCGCCCGCATCCTGTACGGTCAATGTTGCGGAATTACTCTCTACGTTTCCTGCGCTGTTTGAAACAACACACTTATACTTAAATCCGTTACAGCTTATATCGACTGTGGATGTGGTATAGCTCGCTGCCGTTGCACCGTCAATGTTTACCCATCCGTTTCCATCATTTCTGTCTATCTGCCACTGGTAGGTAAGGCCTGTACCGCTCGCTGCTATGGTAAAGGTCGCAGTCTCTCCTGCCTTCACTGTCGCATTGCCCGGCTGTGTGGTTATGCTTGGTGCAGTTACATCCGGTGTCTGGCTTTCCTGTTTAAATGTAACTTCTATGGTGTGATTAGCATTCACATCACTAAAGGTGTAGCTTGTGGTTGCTGTCACTTCCAAACCGTCCACCTTTAAGGTATCAATCACATAGCCGGATGACGGACTAATCGTAAATGTCTGACTGCCCCCTGCTGCAACCCCGACAGCTCCGCTAGGAGTAATACTTCCGTTTGCTCCGGCTGTGGCTGTGATGGTGTACCCTGTCACAGGGATAGCTTCATAATTTGCTTTCACGCTTACTGCTTCTGTAGGCATGGTGAAGGTAGTTGTTTCACTCGTACTGCTTGCAAGTGTAATCGTTCCGCTTACTACTTCCCATTCCTTAAACTGCTGTCCGCTTGGTGCTGCACCCGCTGTAATCGTTACCGTCTCGCCCTGTGCATATTGCCCGGTGCCGCTTCCATTCGTTACAGTCACAGTGTATTTCGCTACAGGAATCTGAATGGTATAGGTAAATGTCTCTACACTGCTATCCTGCATACCGTTATTTACAGCGATTGCCTTGATGGTTGTTGTAATACTTTGTCCCTCTGTTCCTGTTACTGCTATCGGTGCTGTGTACTCTTTCGTTGTTCCACCCGGCACACCACCCGTAATTGTTGGATCACTTCCATCGGTGGTATAATAAATCGTTGCTTCTTCTGTGGAAGAAGTAAGTGTTACCGACTGATTCTCTGTATAAGTTCCGGCTGTCGGATTTGCTATCGGTGCTCCAACAATGCCTGCCGCACTTATGGTAATAGTAATGGTCGTAGTTAGTGAAACTCCGTTAGCATCAATACTGTTTGGACAATCTACCATACCATTCAAGGTTACGGTCTGCTGGGTTAATACAGCAGGGTCATAGCTTCCGCTTGCCGGTGTGGTTGTATCCCATGTGACCTGTGCACTGCTTGCCGTATTACCCTCTGTCACAATATTAACTGTTGCAGGCAGATTCATCGCATTATAAGCGGTTCCGTTCGCTACGGTTATCGCCTGTGGTGCTGTGATACTTGTTAATTTATCCTTTGCTGTTGCAGGAAAAGCATATGTTACCGTAAGTGTTCCGTCAGCATTCTTTGTGACACTTGTTGCGGAATTACCTAATACAGTTGCTGTTGTGGAATCCGTAAATTCGTAGTCTGTATCTGCTGTAAGTGTAATGCTTGCCGTGTAGCTTGTATTATATCCTGCTGTGGTATCATTTGGTGTCCATGTAATCTGTGGTGCGATGCTGTTTACACCTGTGGTTATACAGGATGCAGATGTATCTAAGGCAGTATTTGCTGCCGGAGTATCGATATCTGTAATTGCTACTGATATGATATTGCTGGTTGCAGCTTCTGTTGCATTGACCGCATAGGTCAAATTTCCCGTACTATCTGTAGTTTCCAGCCAGATTTTGCAGGCAGATAAATCTATATCAGACGACAAAGCAAGAGCTGACTTAATAGTCGAAGTATTTATCGTCTCAGATGCAACAATCGTTTTACTGTAAAACCAATCGTCTGTTCCGTCATTGCCCTGCACGACAAGTGCCACGCTTTGTGATATACCACCCTTCACAGCCTTAATATTACCTGTTGTAGTGTTATATGTTACTGTACCAATATCCTTACCTGTTCCGTCAAGTCTTAAAATCATTGGTTGACCTTCTGTTATCCTTCCATATGTTTCAACAGATGATGCTGCCTTCGCAGCCGATGCGAAGAGAACAGATGACAGCTTCAGATTGGAAGCAGGCCGTGCAGCGATCCCGGTGGTGAGATATTCGCTTGAGACACAAGCGCCCGTCCCTACGAACAACGCCCTGTCCTTACTACCATCGTAAGGAGAGCGCAGCCAGAACGAATCTCCGCTACTACAGTAACTATTCATAGCAAGTATGGTACTGCCACTGGTTCCTGCTTTTATGCTAGTAGATTTATACCCGTCTGCCGCCAATGCATATAGTTTGTCCGTGGTGGTATAAGTTACATTATTCTTCGTGTCTTTCGTCTTCACTGTGGTAGGATTCATCAATCCCTGCTCGGTTGTAGTGAAATATGATCCATTCGTATCCATATTCCTCAACGCCATATGAAGGTCACTTGCTCCGTAGTGGTTTGGATATACTTCTATATTGCCTAAATTATCTCCATAGCCGGCGTTTGCTTTATAATAATATATTAGCTTACCGTTTGTGTATGAATTAAACTTCTGCCCTGTTGCTATCGGACTAGCGGCAAAGATAATGGTATTATCTCCTGATACACTGGTATCTTTTCCTAAGATGTACCATTCCTGTGCATTTCCACTGCTGTTTTTACCAAATACCAGCCTGCCGATGGTCGTAGCATTACCATTAGAATCCGGATTAAATGCAGTCATTAACTGATCCTTCGTAGCATATGCTGAAACACTAGGCTCTGTTCCCGTACCGGTTGCAGCCTGCACGGTATTTGCTCCGCCTGACATAGCAGGAACCAGTCCTGCTACCATAGCAAGGGAAAGTACAAACGCCATTCCTTTCTTAAAATTATGCTTTAATTTCATCATTAAAATTTCCTCCGTTCCCGATGTTTTTACATTCTTTTCAATAAATTCACACTTTGATTAAGTATATCATGAAGCATATTAATTTCAATCGTTTCACACCTAATAACTTATTTTTATTGCAAATAACTTGTTTTTTATTCCTTACTCTACTATAATCATTTTGAATATATGTATAAAAGCAAAGGAGAGCTGCCATGACAGCAAACAATTTAATATATAAATCCATCTACATTATCACCGAATACTACAATAACAATCTCCAACCCTATTTTGACAATATAAGCGAAGATGTGTTGTGGATTGGTCCTGCTGAGAGACAGGAAATACGGGGACGTGAACAGGTTATTTCCACATTCTCAGCAGAGGTACACGGACTAAGCTTCACAATGGGATCGATACGTGCAATCTGTATTTCTCCCAGCAAAACTGCGCATGAGGTTATCCTGCAATATGAAATCTATACCCATTATCCTGATGGAAATACAGATTTACACAATCAAAGGCTTCACTACTCCTGGTACAAAAAAAGGGTACACACAGAAAGCGGTTCTGATTTCCGCTGGGAGATTGCTGTTCTTCACATCAGTAACGCATGGCCATGCGACAGCAGAGACACCATTTATCCGATACACTATCAAAGTTTAAGCTTGCCGGTACGGTTGGTTGAAAAGCCGAAGCGTTACATGACTGTCACAGCGAATGACATGAGTGTGCACCGCATTCCAATAAACCATCTGCTATATATTGAAACGATAAAAAGAACTGCAAAGCTTCGTATTCACACAAGCACGGATACAATTATTGTAAATGGCACACTCCCGGACTTTGAGAAAAAATACTCTGATTTCCTGCTTCGCATTCATGCAGGTTTTCTCATCAATCCTGAATGTGTCAGCAAAATTGAACGATTCACCGTTACCATGTCAAACGGTGCGAAGCTTCCTGTTCCCGAAAAAAAATATACCACCATCAAATGCCTGATACTCTCAAACTTACAATCCAACTGAGTAATTTGAAACTCCTGATTGCCATTGTGTCGGTGTTTTGCGAGAAAACTGTGTATAGTACAGGACTCTGAACGATTTGTTCCTACCTAGACCAAATCGCTTGAAACAATCTCCATAGCTGTGTTTCAGATGTTGTTCATCTTCTGCAAAATCCAAAAGTTTGGATTCTCCCAACCCACTGCATTTGGTTTTCAGCTTTGAGCGTTTCCGTTACACCCTCCTTTTTGGCAAGTTGTTTTACCAGCCGAAAGAACATATCCTCTGCCTGCTCGTTTAGGTCGGCAATGTAATCGTTCAACTTTCCGCCTATCAGCAGTTCGGAATTCTGTCCAATAATCCCCCTTGCATCTCGAATTTATGTTCTAATGCAAAAAAAGGACGCAGGATTTTCTCCCACGTCCTCACATCTATCTGGCTTTATCTGACCTTACCATCGGCACTTCTTTCGGTACTTCCACCTTCATATCCGCACTGCCTCTTGCTTCAAATGCATCCGCATTGTACTGGTACTCATGTGTTTCAGCCACCATTGGAGCATAAGCTATCTCTGCTTCTACTCTCTCAGGCTTATTCTCTATGATTTCTACCTTTTCAATATCTTCCTTAGCTGACTCTTCCTGTGCCTTAGCATTATCTCTTTTCGCACGCTTGTCCTTATCCAGTTGCACATCCATCGCAAGATTATCCAGCTTATCAATCGAAGCATCCAGATGAAGCTCCATTGATAAAAGCGTATGCTTTACCGCTTTCATCGGAGCAAGCACCGCTTTTGTTATCATATGCTTCTGCTCTTTCTGAGAATAATCCACTTCCGGCTTATCCGCAAAAGTACGGAATACATTGGCTGCTGTCTGTCCTGCCTCACGAAGTCCTTTTCCAAGAAATGCAGTTTTAGCTATATCCTTATCCGTAGTTCTGATTGCTCCTCGTACATTCTCTCGGATATTAAGAAGTTTATTCTTTATTTCTAAGAACTCTGATACTCTGTATAATGCTTCTCTGCCTTTTACCTTTGCTTCATCTACAATGCTTTTTGCAGTATATTTCACCTGCACTTTCACCTGAAACACCTGTGATTTTATCTGTTCACATCTGGTACTAAGTCTCTCCTGTGCCTCTGACAATGCCTTTTTTGCATTATTGACAAGCGTATCTTCCTGCATTTCTTTGATCTGGTTCTGCATATTGGTGAGTTCTTCCGTCATGGAATCAATCTTTTTCTCCAGTCCATCCACATAGCTGCATATCTCAAATACATCGTTTGCCTGCTCTTTCATGGCATTCTTCTTTAATAATTCGAGAAGTTCTCTTATGACCTCCTCGTTGGTAAGTGTTTTTCCTGCTTCCATATCCATTCTGTTTCCTCCATTCTGTAAATGGGGGCAGCCTTGGCCGCCCCTGTACTCTGATTACTGATTATCGAAAGGGCGTTGCCTCTTTGTCCTTCTCTTTATCGGGATTGCCATGATGTTTCTCTGCACTCTCCCTCGCCCTTTCGTTGCTCTTATCCTTTGCTTTCTCATATTCCGAGATAATCTCATTATAGAGTTTTTCCCTGAAATCCTTTGTGACCGGATAGCAGACATCCTGGTAGATTGGTTTTCCCTGCTCATCCACCTGCTTTGTCTTATAAGATGGCATTGATACAAAGATTTTCTCTTTACCCTGCACGATATTGATGTTATTTACGATGAAACTGTTTTCAAAGTAAATACGGGCAAGTCCCTTGATGTTACTGCCTTCCCTCTCATAAGGTGTCACAGTTACGGAAAACTCAGGCATTTCAAAGGAACCTTTGGTTCCTTGTGTTCTATCCTGCTTTTGTGTCTCCTCTTTCTCCGGTTCCTTGATTCTTACATAGGCATCAAGGATATTGGTATAGAGTTCCTCTCGAAACTCTGCTGTGATAGGATTGCACACATCCTTATAGATCACACCGTTGCTTTCATCACGCTCATTGGAGCGGTATCTTGGCATTGATACGAAAAGTTCTCCCTTGTCCTTATTCTCAAGGATTGCTATATTGGTAATCTTAAATGAATCACCGAATACCACTGTTGCAAATCCTTTGATATTGCTGCCCTCTTTTGCTCTTACTTCGTTTACCTTAATTGAATACTTCATATACTATTCCTCGCTTTCTTTTTGTTCTTTGTTTTGCTCCGGTATGATAAGCTCACACCAAAGCTGTTCTATCTGTTCACAAGACAATCTGCCATTTAACCAGTTGCCAAGTGTAACGACCATTCCGTCCTGCTCGTAATAGAGCCACTCCTGTGTTTCAATGTTCCCCTCATACACGATAGTCACATCAAAATCAGGCATAAATAATCCTTCCTCCGCATCCCATACACAGGCTATTCCCTGTCTGAGTGTCAGATTCAGGCTTTCGACATATACAGACCAGCCGCTTACGACTATCTGAAATTCATCATCAATCTCTGCAATATCATCCTCAAGTCCGATTAACTCTTCCATTTCCGATACTGCCTCTTCTATTTCACCTAACCGGTATCTCTTATTCATCCATCACCACCTCCTTATAAATGCATCTGACCACAAAACGCATGCTTCCTTTCTGGGAACAGGTAAAAAGAGTTAGTTCTTTTTCATTGCCCTGTGTCTTGATGCTGTTATCATACGGATTTATTACCTCTGTCTCTGTTACCTCATAGATATGCTTCAACCCATTTTTGTCGGTTATCATCACTTCATCGCCTATGGATATCTGACTTAGTGGTGTAAAAAATGTGCCATATCTGCTGCCGTTGTGACCGCACAATACACAGTTGCCACTCTCACCGATTCCTGCTGTTTCTTCTATATGACCAATCCCGGCATTAAGTACTTTACTTGTGGTTCCTTCCATTACCGGATACCTGATATCTAAGCCCGGTATCTCAATGATGCCGATAACACCGCCTTCTTTAAGAATGGCTTCATCCTCTTTACTAATGGAGGTTTGCTCTTCCTCCACATCTGTTTCTTCATCGTAATCTTCCTCCAATGTCTGCTCAAATTCACTTATGAGCTGTTCTGTCTGTTTTTCTCCGGTTGCCCGCCAGAAAAAAGGGACTGCCATAATGGCAATCCCTGCTGTAATCAGTAGTCCTGCGACCACTTTTCTTATGCTCATATTATTCACTCTCCTATCGTGTTCTGCCCTCTCTGTCGGCTGGATAAGCACCTTTATCCTCTGCTACAATTGCTGCAGATTCCATTCTGTCATCATCTTCTCTTTCTTCCTCCGGTCCGCTCAGGTCTGCAT
>ERZ1034680.612-NODE-612-length-16671-cov-18.456548_pt1 | contig 16671 bp, 15 predicted proteins | sample MGYA00520639_ERZ1034680 | MGnify/ENA primary metagenome ERZ1034680 (study PRJEB33766, sample SAMN09781760) | gut metagenome | biome: gut microbiome | host: Homo sapiens | place: Madagascar | study: EMG produced TPA metagenomics assembly of the PRJNA485056 data...
GACCCCTACGTCCCGAACGTAGTGCGCTACCAACTGCGCTACATCCCGATTGCTGGATGAGATATATCTCAAAAGCGAGTGCAAAGGTAATCACTTTTTTCGTAATACGTGCAAGTTTTCGTAAAAATTTTATCTAAATATAGAAAAAAGTTGCTTTGAAAGTGTTTATGAGCTGCGAAACACGGGAAAAACGTTTAAAAACAGCTAAAAAACCGGCTTCAGCTTTTTACTTTCAGCTCTCCGGCGGGTCATATAATCGTAACGCCGATCAAAACGAGCTCGTTACTAAGCAGGAACGCCTCACAAGGGCGCACCTTGCGAAACGAATGAACAAGGGCGGAAAGAACAAGGCGGACGGAAAGCCTCGCAAAATGCGCCCGAATAACAAATAACTATTAGATGCGTTTTGGTAAACAACCTTTCTGGTGACCTCCTTCTTGAGCGTGACGCTCTCAGAAGGAGGTCTTTTTTGTGGGTTTTCGGGGACTTTGCTGGTAATTTGCACTTATTTTGCATAAAAAGCGGCAAAAAAGTTGCACAGTAAATTTAAAATACCTACCTTTGCACTCGCTTAACAAAAAGCACAATGGTGCCATAGCTCAGATGGTAGAGCAAAGGACTGAAAATCCTTGTGTCCCCGGTTCGATTCCTGGTGGCACCACTTACGAAGAGTCACTCATTTCGAGTGACTCTTTTTTTTGTATACGTGCGATAGCTCAGATGGTAGAGCAAAGGACTGACATTGTCTATAAATTGGCCTTGTGTCCACGGTTCGATTCCTGGTGGCACCACGTTAAAAGAGTCATTCTTCGGAGTGACTCTTTTTTTGTATATCAGGGGGTGTAGCGGTCTCCGCTGCACCAAGCCCACCGACTCGCGGTAAGCCGCACGAGCGTAATAGAGTCACTTGCTTGCGTTGTTAGCCTTGCTCTGATAGATATTGTTATTTACTGCCATAATGTTTCCTTTCTTTTTTAGATTTGGTTAATACTCTGTGTGTTTTTCTTTTTGTGTTGTGTTACGGATCACGTTTGCAAAACGTACTGTTCTGCGCAGGCGATGTCAAGTATTTCTCAATATTTTTTAGAAAATCATGATAATTTGTTCTGAATAGCTTAAAATGAGCTATTTATGAGCTTATTACCCATATAGAGGTAAGGTTTGGGCAATAGTTTCAATTTCTTCAATATTCATACGTTTGCTTGTCAAGCAACTCTTTTCTTTGGGCAAAGGTACGACAACTACGCTGATAAACGATAAATTCATTTGTTTTTTAGATTTTATTATCAGACTGCGGCATAGTTATGAGCATAAGGAAGAAGCAAGTTTCTTATACGCAATTATCTTTCCTACAAATGTTAAAAATAGGCTTCATAAAGTCTTTTTCACTACAATGTTTCTTGTTTATGAAACATTGTCCTTACCTTTGTATGCAAAATAAAAATGTATGGCACAAAATATATTCCGACTTGTCTTGACGGACGAGGCACAAAACTTCATTGAGAGTTTACCCGAAGCGGTATCCTACAAGATTTACTACAACATCAAGCGTGTTGCAGGTGGTGAACGCAACAAGGAACTTTTTAAGAAGTTGGAGAATTCTGAAATATGGGAGTTTCGTACATTATACAATAAAACGGCTTATCGCTTATTCGCCTTTTGGGATAAAGACAAAGAGACGTTGGTGATTGCCACTCACGGCATCATTAAGAAAACCCAGAAGACACCAATTAAGGAAATTGCGAAAGCAGAAGCAATTAGAAAAGACTATTTCAAAAACAAGTAATTATGGCACAAATGAATCTTACTCCATTGGACGATGTGCTTGACAAGCATTTCGGCAAAGTTGGCACTCCAAAACGTGATGCTTTTGAAAGTGATGTGGATGAAGCATTGCATGCTTTTAGACTGGGTGAAGCCATCAAGAAAGCTCGCATAGAACAGAACTTGACGCAAGAACAACTTGGTGAGCGTATCGGAGTGAAAAGAGCGCAAATATCTCGATTGGAAAGAGGTTATAGCATAACCATTCCAACTATGAGAAGAGTGTTCAAGGCGTTGGGTGTAGTAACTGCAACTATTGACTTGGGAATAGCAGGCAAAGTTGCACTGTGGTAATTCCTTTTATTTATGGTGTAAAATGACAGAAAAGACAACAGACCTCATTATATCAAAGTTGCTTGATGCTGCGAATATTGAACATTACGCAGAATCAGGCCCTATTGAAGAAATCAATAAGGCTATGGTTTCCAAGCGTGGCACAGGAAAGAAAGGCTTTCCTGAATACTTGGCTATATCTGGTGACTTTGTTATCGTTATTGAAGACAAGGCAAAGATTGAAGACCAAGCTAAGTATCTGAATGACAATGAAACTCTGCTGATGGATACGTCAAGCGTAACCAAATATGCAGAGAATGGTGCACTTCATTATGCGCTAAGCATCATTCAGAACACCAATTTTAAGAAAGTCATCGCCTTTGGTTGCTCTGGAACAGACGATAAACGTATTGTCATTCGCCCTATTTTCGTTAGTCCGACTGGTTATAAGATTCTTCCTAAGGTCAAAGACTTCACTCAATTCTCTATCAAGAATATTGAGCGTTACTACAATGAGGTAGTTTGTGGCAATGAGAGCATAGAACGTGTTGAGCTGAAAACGATTCTTAGTCGTGCAAAATCGCTACATGAGGATTTACGCAATTACGGTCAGCTTGGAGACAAAGAAAAGCCTTTAGTTGTTTCTGCCATTCTTTTGGCATTGGAAGAAAAGGACTTCTCCACAGAGAATTTGACAGGAGACGAAGTAAAGACGGATGGTCAAAAAATCTTTGATGCTATGTCTGCACACATGGAAAGAGTTAAGGTTGAGCCACAGGTGAAGAAACAGCGTGTTATAGACCAATTTCGTCTCATCATTAACAGACCGTCATTATCAGAATATAATGAAAAATTAGGCAAATCTCCTCTTCGCTATTTTGCAGAATACCTACATTCAAATATTCTAACAGCCATTAGTAGTAATTCTCCAGAGGATGTACTTGGACGCTTCTATGGTGAGTTTATTCGCTATAGTGGCGGAGATGGACAAACTCTTGGTGTTGTGCTTACACCAAAGCATATAACAGAATTGTTCACTGACTTGGCAGAAATTAAGCCTACGGATAAGGTACTTGACCCTTGCTGTGGAACAGGCGGTTTCTTGATAGCTGCTATGCACCGAATGCTGACTCTGGCTAAAGAAGAAGACAAAGAAAATATCAAAAGAAACAATCTTCATGGTATTGAATTGCGTGACGATATGTTTTCCATCGCTACAACCAACATGATTTTGCGTGGTGATGGCAAGAGTAACCTTATCTGTGCTGATTTCTTGAAACAGGATTCAGATGAGATGCACGATAAAGGATTTACTGTGGGACTAATGAATCCACCATATTCACAAGGAAAGACAAAAAATACAGCACATTTGAGAGAGCTAAAGTTCATCTGTCATTTATTGGATTGTGTAGGTGATGGTGCTCGTTGTGTTGTTATCGTTCCTCAAAGCACAATGGTAGGCAAAACAAAAGAAGATAAAATCGACAAGCAATACATTCTTGACAATCATACTCTCGAAGGTGTAATAACGCTTAATACAGATACCTTTTATGGGGTCGGTACAAATCCAGTGATAGCAGTATTCACAGCGCATCAGCCACACCCCAAAGAGAAGTTGGTAAAATTCGTGGATTTCAAAGATGATGGATATGAAGTATTTGCTCATGTTGGATTGATGCCAACGAACAGAGCGAAAGAGAGAAAGAAGTTGTTGCTGGATTGTTGGTTTCAAGGCAAGGCAGCTCCAAACTCTTTTATTGTGCGTAGTACCATAGAGGCAGATGATGAATGGTTGCACTCATTCTACTATTTCAATGAAGAGATACCATCAGAGGCTGACTTTGAGAAAACAATGGCTGATTATTTAACTTTTGAGTTCAACATGATTACTCACGGACGTGGATATTTGTTTGATAGAAAGGAGGTAGTTAATGGATAAACCATCATTTACAGATAAGGAATGGAAAGATTTTTACCTCTCAGATTTTTTTGTATTTGAAAAGGGAAATCAAAATAATATGGCTTCGTTGGCAAATGGAACTTTGCCTTTGGTTTCAGCTAAGAAAACTGACAATGGATATAAAGGATTTGTTTCACGCCAACAAAGAAAAATATTTAGAGGGGGCACCTTAACTTTAAACAACGATGGAGATGGTGGTGCAGGTATCGCTTATTATCAACCATCATCGATGGCTTTAGATAGTCATGTGTCTGCATTAATACCAAAAGAAGATTTGAATAAATATCATCTATTGTTCATTTCTATGTGTATAACAAAGCAGCGAAATCGCTTTGGGCATGGATACTCTATAAATAGCGCAAGACTACGTGCATTTAAAATAATGCTTCCACTTGCCAAGGACTTGAAAAAGCCTGATTGGCAATTTATGGAGGAATTCATGCGTAAAAAAGAAATAGAATTATTAAAACCAGCAGTAGAACAACTATGCAAACGATTGATAAACAAAGAAATTTCGGGGGGGGTAAATTACTTAGTTCTCAATGGAAACCATTTAGTTTTACAGATGTCTTTACAGAAATTCAACGTGGCAAACGTCTCAAAAAGGCCGACCACACAGACGGTACTATTCCATACGTGTCATCCACAGCACTCAACAATGGCGTGGATGGCTTCATTGGCAATGAAGGCAGCGTAAGAAAGTTCGAAGATTGCATTACCATCGCTAACAGTGGTAGTGTAGGTAGTGCATTCTTTCATCAATATGAATTTGTGGCAAGTGACCATGTTACTCAGTTGAAGCGAAAAGGGTTGGACAAGTATGCTTATCTTTTCATGGTTCCTATCATCAATCGTTTATCAGAAAAGTACAGCTTCAATCGAGAGATTAATGATGAACGTATTAAGCGAGAGATAATTTTGCTCCCTGTCAATAAAGAGGGTGAAATAGACTTTGTTTTTATGTCCTCGTTCATGCAAGAGGTAGAAGCCGACATTCTGAAAACCACCCTTAAAGTGTTCAAAGACAGGCTAAATGCTAACGAAAACAAAATGGGGGGGGTAAAATGGAAAGCATTTATCCTTTCTGACATATTCACAATATCAGCAGGTAAGCGTTTGACTAAGGCTGACATGAAGCATGGCTCACGCCCTTTCATTGGTGCAACGGACAGCAATAATGGAATAACGGCATGGGTTGAAAATACCAACGAAAGTTTGGACAGTGAGGTCTTGGGAGTAAATTACAACGGAAGTGTGGTTGAAACATTCTACCATCCTTATGAATGTATATTCTCTGATGATGTTAAACGATTACATTTGAAAAGTGATGTAACGGCATCAGCTCATCTCATGCTTTTCTTGAAAACGATGATAATACAGCAGAAAATCAAATTTGCGTATGGTTACAAGTTCAACGAAAAACGAATGCAGATGCAAAAGATAGTTTTACCGATTGATAGTGAAGAACAACCAAATTGGAAATATATGGAAACATATATGCAAAGATTGGAGCAGCAACAGATTGTGAACTATCTTAGCTATATAGAAAAAAGCAATAAATAAAGTGGCACTTTGTTTTTTTCTATACTCTGTCAATAATTACGTAATCGCATGAAAATGAGCAAGTTAACTAACAATAGTTCGTTAAAAATTGAGTATATGACTACGCGGCCTTAGGCTGCCAGCCATATACTCAAATTTTAACGAACTATTGCTTTATATCAATAAGGTTTTATCTTTTCGTACTAATGCAAAATCTGCTAACTCATTAAAACTAAAACTTTGTGAATCCATGAACTTCTTAATAACATTGGAGCGGAGAAAATAATCTGTCATTCCTTTATCACGGAATGTCTGATTCATCGTTTGTATGAATTTGTCAGCAATTGGTATGCATTCATACAGTACTCTTTTCATTTGTTCAGAGTCTGTGGTAGGTTTATTACTTAAGCACAAGCCATGTACAAATTGTGATAAATAGCCTTGAAAATACTCTATAGATACATTGTTAAAACCTACAGAAGCATACATTTCGCCAAATTTTAAACTTCGGGGATTCTGCAATGATTCATATTTCCAATTAGAATTCTGTATTAATAAGTTAGCAGTAGCCCTATCGTGAGCATAATAAATATGTTTCTTTAATTTCTCTTCAATTTGCTTTATAACATAGTCACAATCACAATCCTCTTTATCTTTATACTCATTTTCTTCCGACGTTGAAATAACGCTCTTCTTATATTCTCTCCAGCCATCCAAAGCGTATAAATAGTGTCGAAACAACATTTCGTTTAAATCTGTTTTTTGATAAATGAAACTATATGCCGTAACACTATCCAAAATGCCACGCAGTACACATCTTGCAGAAACTTCGTCTAATGAATTCTTCGTTATCAATTCTATAGAATGAAACATCTGTACAATCTTTGTAATTATAACTGTCTGATAGTGCTTAGTATCTTCTATAGAGCTACTTATGGGATACTTATCAGAAAGATACTCTCTAAAAGAATCCATCATTGCCAGATATAACTGAAATATCATGTTATTTACTTGAACCATATTATTCCTTAATTCCGCAACACTATAAATTTTAACTTTTAAAATATCCTAAGCGACAAAAGTTCTTAGACTAGCTAAGCGGCAAAGCCGAGCGGCCCAGGATTTTGCCATGTCAGAGGATTCACTTAACTTAGTGTTGCAAAAATAATCAAACAAAACCTCATTAGGCATGGCAAAAATACAAATAAAATCCGAAAAGCTCACATCTTTTGGTGGTACATTTCCAATTATGGAGAAATTCGACTCTAAAACGTATTTTAGAGAGGTATCCGCAACCACAGATATCAAAAATATTACAGGTTGCGGATTTTAGGGTATATATACGTGCCATAGCTCAGTTGGTAGAGCAAAGGACTGACATTGTCTCACCGTAGCGGCGGTATCCTGCCGCCGCAGCAAGCAATAACACTAATTGAATCTTACAACGATATTCTGTGTTTCGAACACGAATCGCACTTTACGAATACCGACTTGGTGCTGCGGCGGCAGGATACCGCAGCTACGGAGCCGAAACGACCGAGGAAAATATATTAAAACCGCTTAATCCGCTTTCTTGCAGAATTAGCTATAATAAAAAAACGAACACGAATAGCGCGAATAGCACGAATGGATAAACTTTGCATTCGTGAGATTCGAGTTATTCGTGTTCGTCGTAAAAAGCAATTAGTATTATGCTTTGTTGGTGCAGTTCTTGCTTTGTTGGTGCAGTTCTTGCTCTGGCAAGCGGCAAAGCCGAGCGGAGACAACTGCACCCCCTAACAGCATGCTTGGTTGGTGCACTGCTTGCTTGGTTGGTGCACTGCTTGCTTGGTTGGTGCAGTTGAGACAACTGCACCCCCTTAAAGTGTCAGTTTAGAGCGCGAACTTGTATCCTACAGTGAACTGGAACACGCTGTGGCGTGAGTCAGCCTTCTCGAAAGTCTTTGTGCAGCCGAAGTTGTAGCGTGCGTCGAACACTACGTTGCTGAACTCGTAAGAGAGACCTACGGGGATAGAGAAGTCGAAACCCTTAACGCCGTCGAGGTCTACCGACTTGCTATTACCATTAACAGTTGTCTTCACAGAGCTGTTCACCTTGAACGCCGGCTGGATACCGAGCTTAACGGCGAGACCCTTGTAGAGATATACGTTGGCGAGGATAGGCACGTTGATGTAGTCGAGCTTCATTGTCTGGTCGGCGTTAATGCCCATAAAGTTGAACTCGCCGGTAGCGCCCTGCTGCGAGTAGAGCAAGCCGAACGAAACACCTACGAGGTCGCTGAACTGATACTGACCCTCGGCGCCTACAGCCAAGCCGATGCGCGGATCAGAGCCGTCAAGCTCTGTCATTGAAGCCACGTTGAGACCTACCTTAGGCTGCAGAGTGAATGTGCCTGCTGCCTGCTGTGCGAACGATGCTACTGAAGACAGCACGAAAGCTGCCATGAGGAATAATTTCTTCATAATTGTTTGAATTTAGATGCACGGCAACGCCCACGAGCCATGCCGTTATACGTTGTGTTTTCATAGGACGCCCTCCCCCTCCGCATGGGCGTTAGCCATAGGCTTTGCAGAAGGAAAGCGCCCTGATAATTTAAAAGAGCGTCGCAAATGTATAAACAATTGACAAATACTGCGAGTTTTGAATAGTTAAATAGCATTAATTCCGTTAATTTGTTCACATTTTCACTCAATTGTTGGAAGAATATGCCAATCTGTGCCATAAAGCTTTTAACCGGAATAATTGTACATCTCGTTTTTTTGCTGTAATTTTGCACTATTCATGTGCGCAAAGCACACGACAATCTACGAAAAAACAGAAACATTCATATAAAACCTAAAAAACGAATCTATGAACAAGTATCCCAAAATTGGTATTCGCCCCACCATCGACGGTCGTCAGGGTGGCGTACGCGAGAGTCTTGAAGAGAAGACAATGAACCTTGCACGTTCGGTTGCAAAGCTTATCACAGAAAACTTACGCAACGGTGACGGCTCACCCGTGGAGTGTGTCATCGCCGACTCTACAATAGGACGCGTCGGAGAGAGCGCTGCCTGCGCCGAGAAGTTCGAGCGCGAGGGCGTCGGCTCTACCATCACCGTCACATCATGCTGGTGCTACGGCGCCGAGACAATGGACATGAACCCGCACTGGCCGAAGGCTGTATGGGGCTTCAACGGCACAGAGCGCCCGGGCGCAGTATATCTGGCTGCCGTGCTCGCTGCCCACGCACAGAAGGGTCTGCCCGCATTCGGCATCTACGGACACGACGTGCAGGACCTCGCCGACGACTCTATTCCGGCTGACGTAGCTGAGAAGATTCTGCGCTTCGCACGCGCCGCTCAGGCTGTGGCTACAATGCGCGGCAAGTCGTACCTCTCTATGGGTTCTGCCTGCATGGGTATCGCCGGTTCTATCGTCGACCCGAACTTCTTCCAGGAGTACCTCGGCATGCGCAACGAGAGCGTTGACCTCACCGAGATTATCCGCCGCATGACAGAAGGCATCTACGACCACGTAGAGTTTGAGAAGGCTATGGAGTGGACTCGCGATAACTGCATGACCAACGAGGGCGAGGACATCGCTAACCGTCCGGAGAAGGCAAAGACACGCGAGCAGAAGGATCAGGACTGGGAGTTCATCGTGAAGATGATGATGATCATGAAGGACCTCATGCACGGCAACCCGCGCCTCGCAGAGCTCGGCTACAAGGAAGAGGCTATCGGACACAACGCCATCGCAGGCGGTTTCCAGGGCCAGCGCCAGTGGACCGACTTCTACCCGAACGGCGACTATCCGGAAGCGCTCATGAACACCTCGTTCGACTGGAACGGTCTGCGCGAGCCTATCACACTCGCTACCGAGAACGACGCTGGCAACGGCGTGGCTATGCTCTTCAACCACCTGCTCACGGGCAGAGCACAGATCTTCTCTGACGTGCGCACATACTGGAGCCCCGAGGCTGTGAAGCGCGTAACCGGCAAGGAGCTCACCGGAATGGCTGCTAACGGCATCATCCACCTCATCAACTCTGGCGCTACAACACTCGACGGCTCTGGCGCAGCTACCGACGCAGAGGGCAAGCCGGTGATGAAGCACTTCTGGGAGATGACAGACAAGGACGTAGACGCTTGCCTCCAGGCTACTACATGGTATCCGGCTAACCGCGACTACTTCCGCGGCGGCGGCTTCTCTTCTAACTTCCTCACACGCGGCGGCATGCCCGTTACAATGGTTCGCCTGAACCTCGTGAAGGGACTCGGCCCGGTTCTGCAGCTCGCAGAGGGATGGACCGTGGACGTTGACCCCGAAATACACGCTGTTCTCGACAAGCGCACCGACCCGACATGGCCTACAACATGGTTCGCTCCGCGCCTCACAGACAAGGCTCCGTTCAAGGACGTTTACTCTGTGATGAACAACTGGGGCGCTAACCACGGCGCTATCACTTACGGACACGTAGGTGCCGACCTCATCACACTCTGCTCTATGCTCCGCATTCCGGTTTGCATGCACAACGTGGAGGACGACAAGATATTCCGCCCGGCTTCATGGAACGCATTCGGTATGGACAAGGAAGGCGCAGACTTCCGCGCTTGCAAGAACTACGGACCGATTTACAAATAATTTATAATTGAGAGTTGAGAGTTGAAAGTTATGATATGTTTTGCTGTTTATATATTACAGTTGAAATTTCCCCCAAAAAGGTAATCATATCTCTCAATTCTCAATTCTCAACTCTCAACTTTTTAAAAAAAAAACAATGATACAAGATTATCAGATACAGGAATTTCTGCGTCAGGCTCACCGCGTAGGCGATGCAGGCTTGACATTGTGCTCAAGTGGCAACATCTCATGGCGCATCGGCGACGAAGCGCTCGTTTCAGGCACAGGCTCATGGGTGCCGACACTTCCGAAAGAGAAGGTGGCTGTCTGCCGCGTCAGCGACGGCGAAGTGCTCAACGGCGTGAAGCCTTCTATGGAGAGCGGCTTCCACCTCGGCGTGCTCCGCGAGCGCCCCGACTGCGACGTTGTGCTCCACTTCCAGTCGAAGTACGCAACCGTAGTGTCGTGCATGACAGAGACACCGAAGGACTTCAACGTAACAGCTGAGGTGCCGTGCCACGTTGGTCGCGAGATACCGGTTATACCTTACTTCCGTCCGGGCTCACCCGAGCTTGCAGAGGCTGTTAAGGCAGCGCTGAAGGACCACAACTCTGCTCTCATGCTGAAGCATGGTCAGGTGGTTTGCGGCAAGACCTTCGACGAAGTGTTCGAGCGCGCAATGTTCTTCGAGATGGCATGTCGCATCATCGTGCTCAGCGGCGGCAAGTACAACACGCTGACCAACGAGGAAATCGACGACCTTGAGAGCTACGTGTTGGGAAAGAAGGGATAAAAAGATGGTGAGATGGTGAGATGGTGAGGTGTTGAGATTGGTGTGATGGTGAGATGGTGACAATAGCAACATCTAATCTCAACACCTCAACATCTCAACACCTCAACATCTCAACACATCAACCCATCAACCCTCAACATCTCAACATCTCACCACATCAACATTATCAATATGACTTATTTAGCTATCGACTTCGGCGGCGGCTCAGGACGAGTCGTCGCCGGAACCATTACGGCGGAAGGCGGAAAGAAGCAGCTCACTATGCAGCTCGTACACCGCTTTCAGAACCGACAGGTGCGTCTTGGCGAGCATGTCTACTGGGACTTTCCGGCTCTCTTCGAGGACATGAAGACCGGACTGCGCAAGGCGACGCAACTCGGACTGAAGGTGTCGGGCATCGCCGTGGACACATGGGGCGTAGACTTCGGACTCATCGACCGCAACGGCGACCTCATTGGCAACCCCGTCTGCTATCGCGACGCCCGTACGCAGGGCATGGCTGACGAGTTCTTCGCCAACACCGACCGCACGGCTCACTATAGCGTGAACGGCACGCAGGTGATGGAGATTAACACGCTGTTCCAACTCCTGAGCCTCAAGAAAGCCAACTCGCCGCAGCTGCAGATTGCGGACAAGATGCTCTTCACGCCCGACCTCTTCTCCTACTTCCTCACCGGAGAAGCCAACACCGAGTACACAATAGCCTCAACATCCGAGATGCTCAACGCCACGACACGCGACTGGGACTGGGAACTCATAGACCGTCTCGAGCTGCCGCGCCACCTCTTCTGCCCTATCGTTATGCCGGGCACCGTGCGCGGAAAGCTGCGCAAGGACATCGCAGAGGAGACCGGACTGGGCGAAGTGGACGTGATAGCTGTCGGTTCGCACGACACGGCGAGTGCTGTAGCAGCGGTTCCGGCTAAGGACGACGAGTCGCCGGTGGCGTTCATAAGCTCTGGCACATGGTCGTTGCTGGGCGTAGAGCTCGACCAGCCGATACTCACCGAGGAAGCACGCCGCACAGAGTTCACCAACGAGGGTGGCATAGGCAGCAAAATTACGTTCCTGCAGAACATCACCGGACTGTGGTTTCTGCAGCGTCTCATGACAGAATGGAAGGAAGAAGGCGACGAACAGCAGTATGACACGCTGCTCGCTGCTGCCGCAGAAGCGGAGATAAAGACCATTATACCGGTGGACGCAAAGGAGTTTCAGAATCCGAAGTCGATGCAGGCGGCTATCTGCGACTATTGCACCGCACACGGCCTCGAAGTGCCGCAGACAAAGGCTGCCACAACGCGCATCGTGCTGCAGTCGCTCGCAGCGAAGTATGCCGAGGCAACGGCACACCTCAACGCGATGCTGCCCACGCCGATAAAGAAACTGCACATCATCGGCGGCGGTTCGCAGAACAAGCTACTCAACCGTCTTACCGAAGAGGCTCTCGGCGTGCCCGTTGAGGCAGGACCCGTAGAGGCAACAGCCATAGGCAACATACTCTGTCAGGCACTCGCCAAGGGCGAAGTGGAATCGGTGGCAGAGATGCGTAAAATTGAAATATAAGCAAAGCAAATGAAACTATCTATTCTATCAAAGGACGGCGTGAGCTACGTCGTACCATTCATCCTCATCACGTCGTGCTTCGCCCTGTGGGGTTTCGCCAACGATATCACGAACCCTATGGTGAAGGCGTTTTCCAAAATCTTCCGCATGTCGGCTACCGACGGCGCACTTGTTCAGGTGGCGTTCTACGGCGGCTATTTCGCTATGGCGTTCCCCGCAGCCATGTTCATACGCCGCTACAGCTACAAGGCAGGCGTGCTTGTCGGACTCGGACTTTATGCGCTCGGCGCGCTGCTGTTCTATCCGGCTAAGATGACGGGCGAATACTATCCGTTCCTTGTCGCTTACTTCATACTGACCTGCGGACTGTCGTTCCTCGAGACATCGTCGAACCCCTACATCCTGTCTATGGGAACCGAGGAGACAGCGACACGCCGACTGAACCTTGCGCAGTCGTTCAACCCGATGGGCTCGTTGCTGGGCATGTTCGTGGCTATGAACTTCATCCAGGCTAAGCTCAATCCGCTCGACACGGCGGCGCGCGCACAGCTCGACAGTGCGCAGTTTGAGGCGGTGAAGGAGAGCGACCTGAGCGTGCTCATCGGTCCGTACCTTGCCATCGGCATTGTTATCTTAGCCATGTTCTTGCTCATCCTCTTCAAGAAGATGCCGCATAACGGCGACAAGAACCACGACATCAACTTCGTGCCGACGCTGCGCCGCATCTTCTCGCTGCCCCACTACAGAGAGGGCATGATAGCGCAGTTCTTCTACGTAGGCGTTCAGATCATGTGCTGGACCTTCATCATCCAGTACGGCACGCGCATACTGATGGCTGAGGGCATGACCGAGCAGGCTGCCGAGGTGATGTCGCAGCAGTACAACATCATTGCGATGATCATCTTCTGCTGTTCGCGTTTCATCTGCACATTCCTGCTTCGTTACGTCAACACCGGCCACCTGCTTATGACGCTCGCCATTGTGGGCGGCGCACTCGTCTGCGGCGTAATCTTCCTGCAGAACATCTACGGTCTGTACTGTCTGGTAGGCGTCAGCGCATGTATGTCGCTCATGTTCCCCACCATCTACGGCATAGCGCTTACGGGCTTGGGCGACGACGCCAAGTTCGGTGCTGCGGGTCTCATCATGTCTATCCTCGGCGGTAGCGTTCTGCCTCCGCTCCAGGCTTCGATAATCGACTGCGGCGAGCTCTTCGGCATGCCAGCCGTGAACGTTTCGTTCGTTCTGCCGTTCGTCTGCTTCGTCGTGATCGCCATCTACGGACAGCGCACGTACATGAGAAGCAAGAACAAGCTGAACGGATAACACATCATACATCGAGTAGGAGGAAAACGAAGTTGTTTTCTTCCTACTTTCGTTTTCCGACCTCTCATACACCGCACTTGCGGTTCCTCAACATGACAAATTAAGCAAGAAATCATAGATGCTTATGATTTGAATACCATCCTCATCACACCATGGTTTTGTGTGTTCTCCAATAACGATGAACTTTTTGAAAGAGTCGTCTATCAACTTTAGAAGATGACAAGAAACGAGAATTTGAGCCAGTAACATACTTTACGAAAAGCTGTCACTTGTGACACATTTTCGGAGCAAAGATAATGTTTCTATTTGAAATACGATTAATAACAAAGCAATCATTTTAATAGTTCACATCAAAAACTCTTGGTTTACTCTAAGGTAAGCATCGAGGACTCCATGTATATCCATCGGACATCGAACGCGATCCGATCAGATTCCGTCCGCCGCCCGATCGGATTCCGTTCGCCGTCCGATCGGATTCCGTTCGGGTGACGATGACTTTTCGTGAGGTTTTACTGCGAAAATATAAAAAACATGAGGGTCATACTTGGTGCTGCGGAGGCCGGAGACCTCCGCTACTTGATAACTATTAGGGGCATACACGGTGCTGCGGAGGCCGGAGACCTCCGCTACTTGTTTGCTAAAAGCCGCTGGGCGAAAGGAAGTGCATCGTTTCGCCCGTGACGGGATGACGGAACGTGAGTTCGGCGGCGTGCAAATACATACGGTCGGCGCGCTCTGTGCCGTAGAGGGGGTCGCCGAGAATAGGACAGGCGAGGCCTAAGGGATGGGCGCAATGCACGCGGAGCTGGTGCGTGCGACCGGTTTTAGGATACAGGTGGATAAGGGTTCGGCCCTTGTCCACCTTTTTTGTTGTGTACGCCACGGCAGTATTCGCATCCACTGCCCTCACCTCTACTATATTATATAATGTTAGTGCGGGCTTGCCGTGCTCCATGTCCACACGCTGGCGCGGACGGTCGTTGATGTCGGCGATGAGAGGCAGAGAGATGCAGCCCGATGAATACTTGGCAAATTGAATAGCAAACGGTTCAAGTCGTAGGAGGCTACGGCATTCTTGCCGTAGCCCTTGGCCATAGAAATACAAATGGCTACAACTATTTGCAATGGCTACGGCAGGAATGCCATAGCCTCCTACAATATGCTTCGGCACGCCGCTGAGCACAGCCTCGTAGCGCTTCACGGTCTCGCGACTGGCGAACTGACGCTGCAACTCTACATACGCCTGCTCGGTGCGGGCAAGCACAAGCAGTCCGCTCGTGTCCATGTCGAGGCGGTGAGCGGCTTTGAGGAATTTTGAGTTTTGAATTTTGAGTTTTGAATTGTCGGCTTCGCCGATTGTGAATTGCTCAGTTGTGAATTGAGAATTCGTGGGTAACTGTAGGTTGGCGAAGTATTCTTCTACGCTGATATTCGCCGAGTCAGAGAATTCCGACCTCACGCTCTCCGCCTTTCCCGGCACCGACAGCATGCCCGCCGGCTTGTCAACCACCATTATATACTCGTCTGCGTACAGCACGCGCGGCTCGGCGGTGTGCCGCTTCTGTGCGAGTGGATTGGGCGCCACGTCGAGTCCCTTGAGCATGTGCGTGAGTATGGGCAGACACTTCGAGCGGCAGGCAGGATAGTAGTGCAGGTGGTGGCGAATCTCGGACGTAGGCGACTCGCCCCACCAGAACTCTGCCATGCAGACGGGACGCAGATGGTGCTGATAGGCGTATTGCAGGAGCTTCGGCGCACAGCAGTCGCCGGCTCCGGCTGGGGGCATGGCGTGCGTGTACTCGCGGAAGATGTCGATAAGGTCGCGCTCCTCGCCCTTGGCGTTGAGCATGCGATAAGCCGAGAAGAGCCAGCGCTGCAGTTCGTCGCTCATCTGCTTGCGCTTGCGCTGAAGCGATTTTAAGAATGTTGAATGTTGAGTGTTGAGTGTTGATTCGGCTTGCTCCATAGCCTTGCGACGGCGGCGCAGCTCCGCCTTCATAAACTGACTCTCGCGTATCATCTCCGCCTGCTCCTCCTCGCTCAACGGCTCGCCACTCTTGCGGCGTGCGTCGCGTCGCACCTTCGCAGCGTCCACCTCAGCCTTGAATGCGTCCACCTCAGCCTGCAAACGCTTCTTCGTCTGCTCGTGCTGCGCCACGCTCTGCAGATACTCTGCGTCGTGTTCAATGGCTGCAATCTCATGGTTGATGGCGCTTATCTCGCGCTCCGTGCGCTTGAAATGGCCGTCGGGCTGCTGCGCGTCGAACACGGGCGGCACGAAGTAAGGCCAGTCGTTCCTACCGCCAAGCAAACCCGAATAGGCGGCAAGGAAGCCGCGCTGCAATGCGCCCGACTCGTCTTCATACTCCACAACCAGCACGCCGAACATCTTGCCACAACCCTTCTCCGTACTCATCAGGTCGGCGTCGGCGATGTAGCGCTGCAGCTCCAGCGACGCAGCCTCGGCAAGCGGGTCTACATTGTAGCAGAACGGATAGGTGAACTGGCGGGGTGAGGGAATAGAAGTGGAAAGAGCGTGAAGCATATTCGAGTTTTGAGTTTTGAATTTTGAATTTTGAATTGTCGGCTACGCCGATTTTGAATTATTCAATGTTGAGTTGTGAATTATTCAATTGAGAGTTTTGAAATTCGCTTGTGCAGTTGCAAAGTTATTGAATTTTACAAATTGTAGGGCATAACACATCGGTTTTTCGATAATTTTATCTACATTTGCATTATTGAATACCCAAGACTAAACATCTCAATTAAATATCCGAAAGG
>ERZ1034680.613-NODE-613-length-16668-cov-17.875640_pt1 | contig 16668 bp, 8 predicted proteins | sample MGYA00520639_ERZ1034680 | MGnify/ENA primary metagenome ERZ1034680 (study PRJEB33766, sample SAMN09781760) | gut metagenome | biome: gut microbiome | host: Homo sapiens | place: Madagascar | study: EMG produced TPA metagenomics assembly of the PRJNA485056 data set...
GGTGTTGCCCTTACAGGGCGCATTGTTCATTATATACACCATTATACCCAGGGCGTTGCCCTGGGCTATGTGATTGTTGGGCTTTCAGCCCGCACTAATTGACTTTTGACACACCATCCTCCTACAGATACTCCAACTTTTTTAACGGCTTCTGACCTCCTATAAATCAACCATAACGAATTATAAGCAAAAGAAACAAATATGACCCTAAAGACCATTCTCCTCTCCTTCTTGACATCCTGCACGGCTCACAGCGCCGTCGCACAGACGTTCAACGAAGTGGAGTATTCGCCCAAAGAGACAACATTCCAGCTCACCACGTCGCCCGACGTGAAGAAAGTGAACGTGCTGCTGTCGGACACAGACAGCGACAATCCTGCCGAGCAGATGATTAAGCAGATGAAGCGTGTGGGTGCGGGCAAGTGGAAGCTAACGGTGAAGAGCGACTTGAAAGGCAAGTATTATCTCTTCAGCGTGTACAACAATGCGCAGCCCGACAACACACCCGGCATATTCGCAAAGGCGGTGGGTGTGAACGGAAAGCGCGGCGCCATCGTCGACCTGCGCGACACCGACCCTGAGGGTTGGAACAGCGATGTGCGCCCGACGCTCAACAATCCGTGCGACCTCGTCATCTACGAGATGCACCACCGCGACTTCTCCGTCGACATATCGTCGGGCATAAAGAACAAGGGCAAGTTTCTTGCGCTCACAGAGCCGAAGGCTATCGAGCACTTGCAGCGTCTCGGCGTGAACGCCGTGCACATTCTGCCGTCGTTCGACTACGCTTCAGTGGATGAGTCGAAGCCCGACGCGCCGCAGTACAACTGGGGATACGACCCGCTCAACTATAACGTGCCCGAAGGCTCCTACTCTACCGACGCCGCTACGCCGACAACACGCATACGCGAGTTCAAGCAGATGGTACAGGCACTGCACAAGGCTGGCATTCGCGTCATACTCGACGTGGTGTACAATCATACGTTCGACATCAACGGCTCCAACTTCCAGAAGACCTACCCCGACTACTTCTACCGCAAGACTGCGGAGGGCAAGTATTCGGACGGTTCGGGCTGCGGCAACGAGACAGCGAGCGAGAAGCCGCTCATGCGCGAGTTCATAAAGGAGAGCGTGGAGTATTGGGTTAAGGAGTATCACATCGACGGCTTCCGCTTCGACCTCATGGGCGTTCACGACATCGAAACGATGAACGAGATACGTGCTATGGTAGACAAGATCGACCCGTCTATATATATTTATGGTGAGGGCTGGAGCGCTGGTTCTTGCGCCTATCCGCAGGAGAAACTGGCTATGAAGGCTCATGCCAAGCAGCTCGACGGCATCGGTGCGTTCTGCGACGATATGCGCGACGCGCTGCGCGGTCCGTTCTCAGACGACCATAAGGGCGGCTTCCTCATTGGCGAGCCTAATCAAGAGGAAAGCATCAAGTTCGGCATCGTAGGTGCCATTGCGCATCCGCAGATAGATATGACGAAGGTAAACTACTCGCGAGAGGCGTGGACGAACGAGCCGTCGCAGATGGTGGCTTACGTGAGTTGTCACGACGACATGTGTCTCACCGACCGTTTGCGTGCTACAATGCCGTACATAACCGACGACGAACTGATACGTCTCGACCTGCTCGCACAGACCGCTGTGCTCACTTCGCAGGGCGTGCCGTTCATTCTCGCTGGCGAGGAGATGCTGCGCGACAAGAAGAGCGTACACAACTCGTTCCGCTCGCCCGACTCTATCAACCGTCTCGACTGGAACAACCTGAAGCGCTATCCGCAGGTGTTCGACTACTACGCTGGTCTCATAGCGCTACGCAAGGCGCATCCTGCGTTCCGCATGGGCAAGGCTGAGGAGGTCAGAAAGAACCTCGAGTTCGTCGACGCTCCGAAGGGCGTGGTGGCGTTCCGCTTGAAGAACAACGCCGGCGGCGACGCATGGCAGAACATATACGTAGTGCTCAACTCGCAGAAGACTCCGCAGAACGTGAAGGTTGCTGAGGGCAGCTACACAAAGGTGGTGGCTAACGGCAAGGTGAACGCCGAGGGTCTCGGACTCATCAGCGGCTCTACTCTGACGGTTTCTCCGCAGTCAGCATTGATTGTTCACGATTAATACTTTAAACAATGATAAACTTCAAAAACCATTTTCTCTTGTCATTGAACAAGGGAATAAAGAGCGCGACGCTCGTCGCTCTCTTTCTTTCAACATCGCTTTCTATGAATGCAGCACAGAAGATAGACCGCATCGAGCCTACAAACTGGTTCGTAGGCATGAAGAATCCGCAGGTGCAGCTGATGGTTTACGGCAAGGACGTGCGCGCTGCCGAGGTGTCGACCGACTATCCTGGCGTGCGCATCGACTCGCTCGTGCGTCTCGACTCGCCCAACTATCTGCTGGTGTACATGAATGTGAAGGATGCTAAGCCGGGCACAATGAATCTGCTGTTCCGTGCGGGCAAGAGCAAGACAAACGTGAAGTATGAGCTGAAGGCGCGCGACATGAAGGGCGAAGACCGCTTGGGCTTCACCAACGCCGACGTGCTGTACATGCTCATGCCCGACCGATTTGCGTCGAGCGGAAAGAATCTTAAAGTGAAGGGCTTGAACGCTTACACCGTGAACCGCAAGGAGCCGTCGTTGCGTCATGGCGGCGACCTCGAAGGCATACGCCAGCATCTCGACTACTTCAACGAGCTTGGCGTCACGGCGCTGTGGTTCACGCCGGTGCTTGAGAACAACTCGCCCGACCACGGCAAGAGCAGTACATATCATGGATACGCTACGACCGACTACTATCGTGTTGACCCGCGCTTCGGATCGAACAGCGACTACCGTCAGCTTGTTTCTGATGCGCACAAGAAGGGTCTGAAGGTGGTGATGGACATGATTTTCAACCACTGCGGCTTCGAGCATCCTTGGGTGAAGGACATGCCTACCAAGGACTGGTTCAACACACCCGAATGGCTTGCGCAGGAGAATCAGGCGAAGGCTGTGAAGACGAAGACCGTGGACGGCGACCAGATGACTAACGACAAGTATTTGCAGACGAGCTACAAGCTGACGCCGGTGCTCGACCCGTATGCGTCAAAGGTAGACCTGCGCGAGACGGTGGACGGCTGGTTCGTGCCCTCAATGCCCGACCTCAACCAGCGCAACGAGCACGTGATGACTTATCTCATACAGAACTCGGAATGGTGGATAGAGACCGTTGGCATCGACGGCATACGCATGGACACTTATCCGTACGCCGACCGCAAGGGTATGGCACACTGGATGGAGGTGCTGAACACGGAGTATCCCAACTTCAACACGGTTGGAGAGACTTGGGTGACGGAGCCGGCATACACGGCGGCATGGCAGAAGGACTCGCCGCTGGCTGAAGTGAATTCGAACCTGAAGACGGTGATGGACTTCGCGTTCTTCGACCGCATCAACCAGGCGAAGAACGAGGAGACCGACGACTGGTGGAAGGGATTCAACCGCATATACAACTCGCTCTGCTACGACTATCTGTACGTAGACCCGTCGCACGTGATGGCGTTCATCGAGAATCACGACACCGACCGCTTCCTCGGCGAGGGTCAAGACACACTGGCTCTGAAGCAGGCGCTGGCTCTGCTGCTCACCGTCAACCGCATTCCGCAGCTCTACTACGGCACGGAGATACTGATGAACGGCACTAAGAGCTCTACCGACGGACATGTGCGCCGCGACTTCCCTGGTGGTTTCGCCGGCGACTCACACAACGCGTTCAACAAGGCGGAGCGCACGAAGGAGGAGCAGGCTATGTTCAGCTTCACAAGCCGTCTGCTCCACTGGCGTCAGAACAACGACGTCATCACTAAGGGCAAGCAGACGCAGTTCATACCGGTGAAGGGCGTGTACGTAGTGGCTCGCACGTTGGGCGACAAGGCGGTGATGACGGTTATCAACGGCACATCGAAGGCTGCAACAATGCCCGTAGCCCGCTACGCCGAGATTATCGGCAACCACACGGAGGCTACGAACATCCTTACCGGTCGCAAGATCGACCTCTCGAAGGACGTGAAGCTGCAGCCGAGAGGTGTACTTGTACTTAGTATGTAACTAAAAAAATCTCCCATATCTTCCAGCAGGCTCGTAACGTCTTGCTGGATAATGAGTTGAAGGCTGGTAGATAGCGTTTTTATCTACCAGCCATCTACCAGCATCTCCCAGACGGGCTGCCCGCCTCAATCGGGTTTTGCACATATTTCTCCTATTGTTTGCCCTTCTACACAATTATATTGTTTCGGCAAACATCAGACAACCTCAAACAATAACAATCAATTCGATACCAAAAATGAACAGATTCCTAAAATCGGTGACCGCATTAGCATGCGGCTTAAGCCTTTCGGCGCTTAACGCGTCGGCGCAAGGCTGGCCTTCTGAATACGAGGGCGTGATGCTTCAGGGCTTCTACTGGGACAGCTTCGACGCATCGCAGTGGACAAAGCTTGAGAGCGAGGCTGACGACATGGCGCCTTACTTCAAACTTATCTGGGTGCCGCAGAGCGCTTACTGCGGCGGCAAGTCGATGGGCTATAACGATCTCTACTGGTTCTCCAATTACAACTCGTCGTTCGGCACGGAGCAGGAACTGCGCTCAATGATCGGCACGTTCAAGAAGAAGGGCATCGGCACCATCGCCGACGTCGTGATAAACCACCGCGGAACCGTGAAGGACTGGTTCGACTTCCCCGAGGAGACGTACAAGGGCAAGACGTACAAGATGACGGCTGCAGACGTTTGCGCCGGCGACGACAAAGGCAAGGCTGCGGAGGAGGCGAAGAAGCAGGGCGTGAGCCTCAGCGCCAACTACGATACGGGCGAGGACTGGGACGGTATGCGCGACCTCGACCACAACTCTGCCAACGTGCAGAACTGCGTGAAGGCGTATCTCGACATGCTGCTCAACGACTTAGGATATGCCGGCGTGCGCTACGATATGACGAAGGGATACGCCGGAAAGTTCACGGGCTTGTACAACAAGGCGGCTAACCCCACCTACTCCGTCGGCGAATACTTCGACGGCAACAAGACGAATGTAATCAACTGGCTGAACGCTACGAAGGTGGACGACAAGATAATGTCGGCGGCGTTCGACTTCCCCATACGCTACTCGATGCGCGACGCGGCTAACAACGGCAACTGGTCGAAGCTGGCGAACGGCGGACTGGCTACCGACGTGGTGTACAAGCGCTACGCCGTGACGTTCCTCGAGAACCACGACACCGAGAAGCGCAGCGACGCCGACCAGGACCCGATACGCAAGGACACGCTGGCGGCAAACGCTTACATGATCGCCATGCCGGGCACGCCCTGCGTGTTCTACAAGCACTGGACCGACTGCAAGCAGGACATCAAGAACATGATTCTGGTGCGCTACATAGCCGGAATACACAACGAAAGCAGATGGTCGTGCACGGAGAACTCTGCGAAGCGCTACGTCATAACCACAACGGGCAAGAACATGAAGCTGCGTGCGGCGGTGGGCACCACGGCTAACGCATACACACCCACCGACGACGGATGGGCGCTGGCTGCCGAGGGCTACCACTGGCGCTACTTCCTGCCTACTTCTGCCGAGACGGTGTTCCCGTCGCTGCCGTCGGGCGAATACTACAACGGCCCTACCGTCACGCTGCGCGCTATCTCTACAGCCAAAGACGCACAGATTGTCTACACAACTGACGGCACCGCTCCTACGGCGTCGAGCGCAAAGGTGACAAACGGCGCCAAGATTGCACTGCCCGACGGCAAGTGCACGCTGAAGGCTGCGCTGCTCGTGAACGGCAAGGTGGGCGCTATCGTGACACGCACATACAGCGTGCATAAGTTCGAGGCTTACAACATCGCCGTGTATGTCAACACCGACAACGTGGGCTGGACCAACTGCTACTTCTGGACGTGGGGCGGCGACGACACACACGCACCGGCTAACAAAAAATGGCCGGGCGACAACGTGACGACACTGACGGAGAAGAACGGCAAGAAATGGTACAGCAAGCAGTTCAAGATAAACACACCGACCGACTACGTCAACTTCGTGTTCGCAAAGTCGAGCTCGGTGCAGACCGCCGATGTAACGGGTATTAAGGCGAACGCCTACTTCGAGATACTGAACCAGAAGGACGCCGAAGGCCACTATCTCCTGAAGAACGTGACAGCCGACCAGCCCACCGCCATCATAGACATAGCAGCCAACGCCGCCCCAGCCACCACAACCGTAGTGGCGACAGACGGCAGAACGGTGCGCCGCTTCAAGAGCGCCGTGTCGGCAGCCGAGGCTGTCGACGGACTCGCTGCAGGCATATACATCGTGAACGGCAAGAAGATTCTCGTGCGTTAAAGCCGTTGCCTTAACAATAAAAACGGGAATATAGCGTTTAATAAGAAGTTCTTACACAACAATTAAAAGAATTTCTTATACAATGACATACATCAGACATCTACTCAAGGCGTACCCGGTATCGTGCTTCTATATCCTTATGATATGGATTCTGTGTTTCGCAACGATACCGAGTACGCCGCTCGACAACGTCACTTTGATAGACAAATGGGTACACATAGCCATGTACGGCGGCACTTGCGCCACTATATGGCTCGAATATCTGCGCCTTCACAACACGAAGCCTCAGCCCGTAATGCGCATAGCATCGCCCGCAGACAAGCCACTGCTGAGCTGGACAAAGCTGTTCTGTCTCGCCTGGATTGCGCCCATACTGATGAGCGGCGTCATCGAGATTCTGCAGGAATACTGCACGGGCGGACGCCGCAGCGGCGACTGGCTCGACTTCGCAGCCAACTCAATCGGAGCGACAGTCGGTGCGGTCGCAGGCGTAGGAATGGTGATGCTAAAGAGACGCCACCGATTCTAAAGAGACGCCACATTATACGTCTTTTTGTTTTTGCTTGTTTTTTATCATTCTATTCCTACAAATTGATGCTACAAGAACAAACACCAATTGAATGGCTATAAACACAGATATATCACATAAAGTATTGAATCTAAGTTTTGGAAAGTACATCAAAGTTATTCTGTCATAAAGGCACATATGAGAAAGGAGTAGAAGATTTTCAAATATTACATACCACACACTATGTAACGACCATCTGAATAGTCTGATACGACTGATGACATAAATAAATAATGTATTTAAAGGGATTATTATAAGTCCATATATTACAAAACACAAAATAAGGACTTTTATGGAAAAGCTTAAAATAAATACCACTGCCATAATTGTACAAAATGAGACAAAAAAGCATTTTATAACGGGATCGACTTTATTTGTGGAATCGTTGCTCATAATTTATTTTTTAAGGATGAAATAAGTTTATGCGAAAAATTTAAACCAATGTCTTCATAACCTATTTTTTTGCGGGTTATACCATTCAACTGTTTGTGCTGTAAGATTCACCATTAACACGAGATTATAAATATTATGTGTCTTGGGTGGAAAAGCATTTATTATTGTGTTATAAGGATTTTGTGCAAGAACGGCAAGTGTATAATACCCATCATCTGTTGGCTTAAATTTCTGTCTAATTTCGAATGCATACAAATTCACAAAGACATATCTCGTCTGCTTACACTTAAAACCAATGCATTGTTTGAAATAGTTATCCAATATTCTATCTCGCTTTGTCACAACTTTACATTTTTCCTTCTTTAAAAAAGTTGAGATAAGATTTTCCACATTACATAATTCTGTTTCTGATACATTACGGTATTCCATTCCGTTCTGTAAAAAAGGTTCACCATTTTTCCACACTGTTGTATCATCCATGACATAAAAATGATTGTCTGATACATATGCCCATACGGTATCTGTATAAAGCCGATCGGCATCAGTTTTATTCTTATTACAGCCTGCAAAGATTGTGATAGCAAGAATTAACAATATGTAAATTGGTTTCATTTGAATTTGTATTTAAAGTTTATTGTTCCTGGTTGTGCTCTATTACTATAAGTAACAGGTGTGCCGTTAGAATCACGGACTGCATCTCCATTCCTGTATACACACCATTTCCCATGCAAAACGGTCTTGGAATTTAGTCTTCTGTCTTTCACAAATTCATCACCTGTTCTACTCGTCTCTAAATTATTGTTAGGAGCGATAAAAACAACATCTCTAAATTTGGGAGATTCTGAGAATTTCTTTGCCAATTCTGAAGTAGCACAAGAATGTAATATAATAACAATAGAACTCCCCCTTTCTCGCCATTCTTTATCATATTTATACAAATAGGATGCCAGTTGCTCAGCATTTTTTATTTGATTCTTATCATGACTAAGATTGTGGTAATACCCTTCCCCAAAACGCTTATGAGTATAACGGTCAACGGATACTCCAATAGCAAAAGCAGGACCTTCTATATTTTGAGTCTTTAAACCATGTGCCCAGATTTGAATAATACCATTATTAATAAAACGCTTTTGGTAACTTGCATTATTGTATCTTGAATTTTTTTTGTCATTTTCTATCCAATTATGCTTTTTCTTACCATCTAAATCTATATATCTGACAGGATTATCATCACAACTTACGTATGGACTTACATTGTAAGTTTTTTCTGCTAACCTATCTATAGAATGCCACCTACCCACGACCGGATCATACCATCTTGCTTCATGATCCTGCATGTTCCATCCGTACATAGTATCAAGTTCCTTGCCTATGTACTTGTATTTGTTTCGGCTCACGCCACAGCGGTCACCCATCAATGCGCCGAAGGGGTAATAATGGTTCACCTCCTCGATATTGCCGTTGCCGTCCACTACGAGACGGTTGCTGCCAAGATGGTCCTTCACATAAAAATGCATTACTATTCCATTGTCGTCATCTACACTTGCGTAGCCACCATCGAAGAGGATGGCGGAAATGTTGTCATTGTCGTAGACGAGATTTGAACAGTAAAAGTATTTGGTCTTAAGACGTTTGGCTATCGTCTTCGCCATACCGACTGTACTAATATTTAAGGAAGTTGAAGAGTCATTGGGATTATACGGATATACACGAAACTCTGCCTTCTTGTATGTGGAGCGTAGTTTTGTTCCATCTGCCGAATATGTATAGTATATGGTATCGTTGAAGTTTTCTTTAAATAAAGCCCTTGATTTTGTGCTTATACATTGTGGCAAATCCAACACATTGTAGTCAATGCTTGTGATTCCCTTATTGCTGTCCGTCAGCATATTGCCGTTAGCATCGTATGTATACTCCGTTTCTTCGTCGGCATAGTCGCGGAAATGCATAGCACCTCTGTAGCTGGGGCTTTCTTCCGCAGCATCGTCTATCTTCACCACCTGATTGCCTTTATAGCTATAGGTAAGGTCGTCAATAGTTCCGTAGTTGCCACTGTTGAGCAATCCTTCACGACGGAGCGAGAGGATGTTTCCCATAAGGTCATACTTATAGGAGGTGGAGAAATGGTCGTTGCGCTTGCCGTTTTCGAGATAACCGGCAGCCGTCAGACGCGACATTCCGTCATAACTGAATGTATAGCCACGCTTGCCGTACGTGTCGCTCTCGTCGGCTACAGACCAGTCTATAGCTGAAATGTTGCCGCCATATTGTGGCGTAGAGCCATTGTGCGACTGCTCATAGAACAGACTCTCCGTATACAGAGGAGTGCTGATGCGTGTTGGCATACCGTGGATGTTGTAGCTGTATTCAGTGGCAAGTGACGCAGAGCCGTTACGACGGTCTGTCTGCAAGCGTCCGAGCTCGTCATACTGATTGTCTGCAAGCGTTACGCTGCAGCCGTTGTTTATGGAATAACGGGTCTGCAGGGGGCGGTCAAGGGCGTCGTAGGTATAGTTATAGCTCTCTTCTGTCGTCGACCTGCCCGACGCTGTGTGCGTAATTGCCATAGACGATGGTTTACCAGAGAACGTATAGTCTGTGACGGTACAGTCTTTTCCGCCTAAGATGTTGGAAGTCTCTACACAGGCAATGCGGTCTTCACTATCGTAGGAAACGACAGAACATATCTCTGAAGGTGTGGTTTTGGTATTGCTTGCAGAATCACCTTGATGTGTAACCGGCTCAAGAACAGCTGTCATCGTACCTGTCTTCAGACCACGGGCGTTATGGCTGCCCATACGGTTTAAGCCTTTAAACTGCTGTAGAGCCAAAAACCGATAGTCGTCATAATAGATAGCTGTCAATAAAGACGGGGTCTTAAGGGCTATATTGGGGCAATATCCCGTGCCGCAGATTGAGGATGTAGTATTGGCGAAGTCTGTTTTGTACACATGTACGAACATCTGCTTCACAGCCGCTGCGTCGGGGGCATCACACAGACCTTCCAGAACTGGTCGTCCGAAACGGTCGGGGATGGAGAATTTCCATCTGTTTACATTGCGCAGATTGCCGTCCTGACAGAACACGGGGGTTCCCGTGATATCATTGATATAGTACACGGGGGCTGCGCCGGGGAGTTTCTTTTCTACAAGAAGCATGCGTTTGTCGTAGCGGTAGAAATAGGCATACCGACGGAGAGCCACGCATGAGCGTATATCCAAAGAATTTCCCATGCTTCTCATCGTGCCGTTCAGGGCTGGTGGAAGCACAAAACGCAGTTTGCCCAAAGCGTCATAAACATAATAAGTGTCAGCCATAACGCCATCTTTTTCATCTATGATATGGCGTTCAAGCACCTTGTTGCCTTTCCAGTCCGTAAAGGTTAATACGGTACGGTTGTCTGCATCCACAGTCTTTACAACAGCCAGCTCGCCGTCGGCATAATTGCCAAGGGCGCGTAATGTGTAGTCGTTTGACGGGACAAAGCGCTTACAACGATACATAGCACCCGACTGTCTGTTTCCTAAGAAGGATGTTGTGTACGGTCGCTTGCTGAACGCAACACCCGGCGGACAGACGCGTACAGCTTCGGCGGACGGTGAAAGTTCGTATTGTGACTCCTTGAACGCAAGACTGTCACCATACTCTGATACTGACTTTCCGAGAAAGTCGCATTGGGATATGTGACCGTTCACCGCACTGCAAGGAACAGCCAGCCATTCCTTCACGGTACGGTCCAGCGCATCATATTCGGTCAGGGTTGCAAGATTGCGATTGTCCGTTGAAGCACCTTTGGCAACGACGTTTACCGGACATCCGAAAGAGTCGTAATATGTTGACGTGGTGACGGACGTGCCTTTTCCTGCTGACGTATAGGTATGCTCTGTCACCGAATTACAGCCTTCTTGTGGTTCTTCGGCATATATGGCGTAGTCGTATGATTTGACCACATTGCCGTTTGTGTTTGATATCGTTGACAATCTGCCCCCGTCATAACCATAGCTGACGGTGCGCATATTTGGATAGGATATGGCGGTACAGCCCACAAGAGGTCTGTAGGCGTAACGAGTGACGAGGACAGAATCTGAAGACAGCGCTGACTCGGATGTTTTCTGTAGTGTAGTCACAATACCGCCTTTAATAGCTGCAACGGGCAATGAGGCCTCTGTGTCCCAGACGTATGATGTAGGAACGCCGTTGTTTATGCGTGTGGCGAGAAGATTGCCGCGACGGTCATAGCCGAGAAAATTCTGTCGTGCCACTTCCGTTCCTTTGTGCATGATGCGGGTGAGAATAGGACATACGCCACCGTATGTTCCGAAATCGGCATAGTCGTTCCTTACAAGGATAGTGTCCTTATTATCAGAAATAAACTTTTCTAAAACCGGAAGCATCCGCATGCCCCTACTGCTCACTGCTTTGTAGAACTCTGTATTTATATTGGCAGAACGATACCAGTTTCGCTCCACCGACGAATTGCCGCAACTCAAGCGTACGGACTGCAGAACATGCAAATCGGAAACCTTAAGGCTGTCAGTTAAGGAAGCACCATGAAGACGGTGTGTATTATCGCGACCATCATACCGGTATGCTGCCGTTACGGTACGCGATGTTCCATCTTCGTTGAAAGTTGTCACTATGGTTGAATCCTTAAACAACCTGCCACTGATGACAGAAACGGTGAAATAGTTGAAATCATCGTTGCTTTCATAAACCTCATGTAGAAAGTTTGCCTTCACATTGCGTGTGAGTCCCTCTACATACAGACCTGTATTTATTTGGGTGCCACCGTCTGTGCTGTAACGGTTCACTATGCGTTCCATTGGCTCATAGCCTTTATCCGTGTAGCGATAAGTTGTCTTGCAGACAAGTGGAGCCTTCTCCCAGAATGACTCCTGGACATATCCGTTAATGAGTTGAGGTCCGAAAACACGTTCCGCATAGAGACGAGCATCGATGTCAATATTGAGAGGAGGGATAGGACTACCTAAATAACGCTCTGGTTTTGATGTAATGTCGTTGTTTCTATTGTTGGATTTGCCCTTGTAAGTGTTTTGTACATTGGATGTGTCAAACCTGTATTCTGTCAATACAGGCTTGTCCAATGATGTGCCGCTTGTCTTCTCTGTGACACAGCCATAGTATACGGTGGCGTTTTCAAGTTGAGCACCGGGGGTACGGCATGAAGTGACAAACGTAGCACCGGATGTGTAGCCGACTAACTTAAATTGGTCGTAAATGATGGTGCCGCCAATGGAGATGAACGAAGACGGTCCGAGTTTTTTCAGCGGAACAGTGCATACTGGATCACTGTAGCTGAACTCACGTATACGTGTGCGATTTGTTATCGGGTCGGATACGGTAACCGACTTTATACGGAGACCTATAGAGACATTATAGTATACCGAATCTTTGGTGAGCGATATATATTTAAAGCCTCCTTCAACAGGCTTTTCCGGAGCCGGACCGACAATCACGTCGGTTGTAAACGTTTCGTTGTTACCTGCCGTATTTCCGCCTGTATTAGAGTTGCTTCCAGTTCCGTTCTGATTATTGCCAGAGACTTTCTTGTCGTTGGGAAGGAGAAGAGAATCACATACGCTTTGCTCATACTCGAACGTTGTCGTAGCTCCAAGGCCGTCTGTTATTTTTTCCAGAGTGTAGCCTTTAGCAGATTCAAAATACGGAATACGTAGCATACTGATTTTGCCGTCCGTATCAAGAACACTGAAACTTCTCCTTTCCGGATGCGAGGGCTTGTAGTTCTTGTAACCGAAAAGATCTGTATGATTTGAGTCCTGTCCACTGAAATAAGAGAACTCCTGTTTGTCTACAAGTCGGTCTCCATCCTTTACGGTTATATCGCTGAGCAATACACGCCCGTCAATGGTAGACGTGTAATTGAACGAAACATTTCTTACTTCTTCACCGTTAGGAGAGATTACATGCATGCCATTGATTGTATGATAACTTGTGTTGGAAAACTTGGCATGGGTGAACTTTATGCGGCAAGTACGCGAAGATATGGCTGAAATGATTCGTTTATCAGGATACTCGCTATGAACGGACGGCGACATACAATAACTGCCGTTGCCTCCACTACTCTCCGTGGCAATTCCAACGGAGGGTTTGCAAAAGCTACGGTAGTCTGCCGGTTTCTGAAAATCGCAACGTGAGAACGGTTCTTTGGAATACTCATACCGGACAGTGTCTGTGTTATTGGCGGTTATCATATGGCTGAGATGCCATGCCGTTACCGCTTTATAAGAGGGGTCCGTTTTCTCGGGTATCACGTAGACTTTCTTTACGTACCTGTAGTCAGTATGCTCACGTTCCGTAAAGTAATAGCGGTCGCCGTCAGGCGTAGTAATACAAAAATCGCGTACACCTTCATTTTTGCTGCCACAGAACGAGATGACAAGATCGGTTTGAGGCAATTGTATTATACTTTTGTCTTTTATGATGAAACAGCCTGAATAACCGGCAAAGTTATAGCTGTAACGGTCATACCACGCATCCTTTTTGTAGTGTAGAATATCGGTAAGGAAAGAGGGGGCTATTTCATTTTGAAATATATCAGATTTGGCTTGCTCATCAGGAATGCCAAGCACAGAGCGAGATACGCATCCTCCTCCAAGCAGCGACCATCCGAGTTCTGTCTCGCAATGTTCGTCGTCGGCCTTGATTCCTGCTGCATGGTATGAAAGAGCTACAGGCAGACTGTAGCTGCCGACAGACATGGCGTAAAGAGGAATGTTTACTGAGAGCACGCCGGTGTTGAGGGCTACGGGGTGGTCTACATAACGGCGCATCTTAGCAGCTTCAGGCGAAGGCAGCACTGTGCCGTCCGAAAGCGTATAAGGCACTTTCAGAGTGCCCTCATTGATAAGGTCGGTGGCAGAGTTCTGCGCATACGCTGCCGCAGACACAAATATAACAGACAATACTGCGAGTATTATATGTTTGACAGACCAAATATAACGCGAAACCTTTTTCATACCTTAGATTCTTATTACGTGTTGAACATCAAGGACTACTGTATGTTGAATTTCTCGGACGACACGCTACCGTTAGCGTTAAGATAAAGGATGTACTGACCTCTTGGCAAACCGGCGCAACTGATGTCAACGGAGTGATTCTCTCCAGATTGGTAGTTGCCGGAGAAGGTTCTGAATGCCATGCCCTCAGAATTGGAAAGGACAAACGACACCGACGCAGGGCTGTTGACGGTGAACTCCACATGTATGTTTCTGCCGCTGTCATCCATGCTGCAATGATAGTCCATAATATTGTCGCTGTTCACATTTGACGGGTTTCTGTAAGGCACATACGTCCCGTCCTTTACCTTTTGGCGAATCTCAATGTTTGCCTCGTCAAGGTCAAGGTTCTCCTGTTCTTCGAGAGGACAGAACAACGAATATTCTGCTATGACTTGTCCGCTATATGAATACCGGCAACGCTCAGCTACGGGGTAGCGATAGCCCGGTGCGTACCATCTGCAAAAGTCTTCCTGCAATACAAGTGTGTCACTACTTATGCATGCCCGTATGCTGTCATCTGTAAAAACGCCGTAGTCGGACGGCACTTGCTCACGTGGGAAATAACTCATGTTCTCATAGCGGAGTGCATGCAGGCATATCACGTTATGCAGCGTGTCACCATCAATCGTAACAAGAGATCCCAGTTCGTCTGCGCAAAGCGAATAGCTACCACATGAGCGCACACGTAGCTTGTCGCAGAAAGTGCCGGTGCCGTGGAACATTCCACTGATACGGTCGCCATAAGAAAAAGGAAACATGAGAATAGACTCCTGCAGGTCATAACGTATGTATGTTTGGTTGTCCTCCTTTACTGACAGTTTCAAGACATTATTCTCAAGAGAGAAATGGTTTAAGGCATTCCGTTCAGAGAAGTATATATTGCGGAGAGAATCATTCGATTGGTAGAATTTCTGTAAAACCGACATATCGTCATCCTTCCCATGAATTGTCCATAGCTTTGTTTCCTTACAGTCTGTACTCTCTTCCGTCAACGTACACAACACCTTCTTTATGACATCACCGCTACGGAACATGTTATGCTGCATGTCCAATTGTTGTGCAGTACAGAAAGTGAATGAGCTGCACAGCATACACAATAATATGAAAACAGACTTTTTCATAAGGTGTAGATTAGGTTTTACATGTTGCAAATATAGCGAAATAATGTATAGGCTGTATGCGGAATAGTCGTTTTTAACATTGGTTAAGAAAGCCGTTTAACGGGGCATAAAACGCAAAAGAGCATATAAGGCTTGAAGAAACGCAAGCCGTATATGCTCTTTTGTATAAATGAAACGTGTGCTTACTGTGCACCGGCAACTGTAGCGCCGTCGTAACCCCACTTGTAGTAAGAAGCGCCGTGAACAAAACCTGCACCGAAAGCGGTGAAGATGATGTTGTCGCCCTTCTTCAAGTGACGCTCGTGATCCCACAAAGCCAAAGGAATTGTGGCAGCACTTGTATTGCCATAACGCTGTATGTTCACAACTACCTTCTCGAGCGGAAGATTGATGCGCTTAGCAACAGCCTCGATGATGCGGAGGTTAGCCTCGTGAGGGATAACCCAGTTGACATCTTCTGTAGTCATCTCGTTGCGCTTGAGCACTTCCTCGACGTCGTTGCCCATGTCGGTAACGGCGTAGCGGAACACGGTGCGTCCCTCCTGATAGAGGTAGTGCAGACGGTGGTCCACTGTGAAGTGTGACGGCGGACATACCGAACCGCCCGCCTTCATGTGAAGGAACGGAAGTCCGATGCCGTCGGTGCGCAGGAATGAGTTCTGCACGCCTACGTTCTCCTCCTCGGTAGCCTCAACGAGCACTGCGCCCGCTCCGTCGCCGAACAGCACGCATGTAGCGCGGTCGGTATAGTCGACGAGCGACGACATCTTGTCGGCTCCGATAACGATGATCTTCTTGTAGCGTCCGCTCTCGATCATGGTAGCGGCAACGTCGAGCGAATAAAGGAATCCGCAGCATGCTGCCTCAAGGTCGAAGGCGAAAGCGTTCTTCAGTCCGAGTTTGCCAAGGACGATAGAAGCTGTTGAAGGGAACTTGTAGTCGGGGGTTGTTGTCGTGACAATGAGCGCATCGATTGTGTCGGGATCGACGCCGGTTTTCTTCAGAAGCTGCTTGGCTGCCTTGCGCGCCATGTAGCTTGTGCCGAGGCCTTCCTCTGTGAGGATGTGGCGTTCCTTGATGCCGACACGTGTCATAATCCACTCGTCGCTGGTGTCTACCATGCGCGACAGCTCCTCGTTGTTGAGGACATAGTCGGGCACAT
>ERZ1034680.629-NODE-629-length-16333-cov-13.828234_pt1 | contig 16333 bp, 14 predicted proteins | sample MGYA00520639_ERZ1034680 | MGnify/ENA primary metagenome ERZ1034680 (study PRJEB33766, sample SAMN09781760) | gut metagenome | biome: gut microbiome | host: Homo sapiens | place: Madagascar | study: EMG produced TPA metagenomics assembly of the PRJNA485056 data...
TAAGAGGGAAATAATAAAAAATCAGAGCCGTGACACAGTTCTGTTTACACTACCTTTATATTGGGAGTTTTGACACACCCTCCTATGTGCTTCTGCCCCTTCGGGGCGTGCTATTTATGAGTTTTGACACACCCTCCCACACCCCACAATTACAACCACAAAGAAAATCCGTTTAATCCGCTTAATCTGTTGTATTCCTATTTATACAACGTTTTAAGCAGATTAAGCGGTTTTTTCATTATTGCTATTCGGCAAACAATCACATGGCATAACTTTTAATTGAAATCGGCAAACAACATCACTTATCCCGAACTGGGGTATAATAATGATTAGATATGGTTTCTGGTCTCATCACTATCTTGGATCTAAATATAAACCTTCTCGGCAAACTATATTCTTTAAGGTTTCACAATTTAATGAGCAAGAAACATTGAGGTAATAATCATATCCAAATTTAATATGTAATTTATGCTTTTTATTGCATAATACAACATATATATATTCCCTCAAAGACAAACGTATTATGTCTGTAATCTTTGAGATATGAATTCTTCGGTTTTCTTCTAATAATGGCAAAGATTTTAATAATTCAGAATCAATGTTATAAAACTTAGAAGATTTAATACTACTGGTAATATATTCCTTATCTGCCTCTAAATATTGTATTGTCATATACTTACAGTTCATCGCTTTCATAATAGACAGTATAACAGAGACATAACGCTGTTCTACTCTTAAATATTCTTCAAGAGTAAATAATTTACCATCGAATTTCTTACCAACATCCCACATACTTGTCCATTCATCTGTAGTATATATACCATTAGAATCATATTTTTGAGGGCTATATTTTACAATCTCATGCCAATTCATTTTATAAAAATCTTTAAGTTGTCAAACAACTTTCACTGCCAAAGTTTTGATTTGGCAGTGAAAGTATTAAATTAATTAATGGTTCACTTCCTCGATGTTGCCGTTGCCGTCCACTACGAGACGGTTACTGCCAAGATGGTACTTCACATAAAACAGTAATAGTATTTGGGCTTAAGACGTTTGGCTATTGGTTTCGCCATACTCATAAGGTGTGGATTAGGTTTAACATATCGCAAATATAGCGAAATAATGTATAGGGTGTATGCGGAAAGACCATCCTTTTAACAAAGATTATACAATAAAGGGAGAAGCCTCTAATACTAAAATATCTTAAAATCTTTTCATTTTTTCACCTTTTTATTTTTTTACGTTCATATTTTCGCTATATTTGCGCCAACCAAACACAAAAACGTTAAACTAAAACCACAACCACTATGAAAACCTTAAAACTCGGAATGCGTGACGCCGCAGTAAAGATACTACAAACAGAACTCAATCGTATTGGTAACAAGCTAACCGCTGACGGAGCATTCGGTTCCGGCACACTCGCCGCTGTAAAGGCATTCCAACAAAGTCTACAACTCGTAGCTGACGGCATCGTCGGTTACTCTACATGGCAGGCGCTCTTCTTCCATCAGCGCCCGGCAGCCGCACGACTCACTGAAGACGACTTCCGATTAGCCGCTCTCCTACTCGACTGCGAGACAGCAGCGCTCAAGTCGGTGCAGAAAGTGGAGACAGCCGGACGCGGAGGATTTCTCGCCGCAGGCAAGCCGCAACTACTCTTCGAAGGTCATATCTTCTGGCGACAGCTGCAGCTGCGCAAAATAGATCCTGCCAAATACCAGGCAGCAAACGCCTCCATACTCTACCCGAAGTGGACAAAGACCCACTACAAAGGTGGCATCGGCGAATACGCTCGCCTCGAGCAGGCACGCAAGATAAACGCTGACGCAGCCAACGCTTCGGCAAGTTGGGGAATGTTCCAGATTATGGGCTTCCAGTATCAGCTCTGCGGATTCAAAACCGTAGCGCAGTTCGTAAGCGCTATGTGCCAGAGCGAACGCAGTCAGTTGCTCGCCTTCTGCCGATTCATAACAAAGAACCCGCAGATGCACACCGCACTACAAGCAAAGAAGTGGGCGACCTTCGCACGTCTATACAACGGAAGCGAATACGCCAAGAACCAGTACGACACAAAGCTGCTCAACGCTTACAAGGCGTACGCAGCTAAGTAAGACTCTCATAACAAACACCCTAACAACACGACACAAAAAAAACATTAACACAAACAGACTTGGCAAGAATTTATAGGGTTCTATCTTGTCAGTAGGTCTAAGCAAAGAACCTATCACTTTTAAAACTTAAACCTATGGATGTAGCAAACAAATCTATCGGTACGCTGCAGGGTATTCCTTTTAAAAACCTTATCGGCGGTCCGCTTAGCGCTTGTATTCAAGCGCAGAACGATGCAGCAATGACAAGTATCAACTTCATCAACAATGTATGTCTGAACGAAGACAAGGAGACTGGCGAAAAGTCGGCTATCTATGTTAGCTTCAGCTTTATTCAGAATGGTCGCAAGGTGGTTATCAACGTTCCGCTGATAGCTATCGTTCCGATTCCGTATATCGCAATCAACAGCATTGACATTAATTTCAAAGCCACAGTCAATGGTGTAGAATGCGAATCTAACGAAGACACGTATTCAGAAGAGTACAAACGAGACACAAACACTAAGAGCCAAAAGAGAAGAGGATTCTTTCTTAACAAAAATAAGAAAGAGACAAAAATAAACACATCATTCTCTACAAAGCGCGACTCTAAGAGCACGCAGGACTCGAAGTTCAGCGTAGAGGCAACTATCGACGTTGCTGTACACGCAGGTCAGGAGTCAATGCCTGCTGGCATGGCAAAGATTCTCGAGATGCTCGGAGCGGCTATGGACCTTTGTTCACCCGACGGCGAACTGAGCGTGAACGACACAACGTTCTACGCAGAGAAGGACCCGAGTAGTAAACCGAATGACATTATATACCTGCCAGTCAAGGTTATTGCCCAATACAAGACTCCTGAAGGCTTGTATGATGCGACAAACATCAAGTGTGACAATGGCATCACTGGTAAAGAAAACAAGATGGACAAGACCAGAGAGTTTGAAATTACGCTTCCTGAAAAAACGGGTGCGCAGGGTAAACAATATGTGATTTCTTGTGGTGATGTTCAGAAGGTTACGATAACCGTGTTGCCCAAGCCTTAAGAAGTTGCATAAACCATCAAATGATGCCTCGTAAAGAGTGCATCTATTCGTTAACATTTAACTCTAAAGGTTATGGCAAAGATTGATACGACACCTTCTACCGTCGCGAACAATGCCTTACAGTCACTACCTTTTGGCACTCTCATCGGCGGACCGCTTTCTGCTTGTGTCGAAGCGCAGAAACAAGCGGCGCTAACCTCGTGGGAGTTCATACGAGACGTAGGACTCACAGACACTGAAGACGGCGGGAAAAAGGCTATATACGTGAACTTCGAATACCGTAAAGACGGACATTCGGTGACTCTCAGTCTGCCATTGCTGACAATTGTGCCTATTCCATACATGGCAATTCGCGAGATTGACATCGCATTTAAGGCGCGCATCTCGGCGGCATCTGCCACATCGCAGACCGACAAGAAGTCGACCGCTATGGAGATGGGAATGAAATCGAACACCAGTGTCAATATCGGCATTGTGAAATCGAGTTTGGAATTGAGCACAAGCATATCGAGTAAGAAGGACTCAACCGCTACACGCGAATCTAAGTACAGCGTGGAGTACACTATGGACGTGAACGTTAAGGCGGGTCAGGACGATATGCCAGCTGGCATGGCTAAAGTGTTAGAAATGCTGAACACCTCTATCGACTCTATCAACACAAAGGGTGAGCTGAACGTGTCTAACCAGGTGGTAAGCCTGAAGGATGGCGGCAGCACTTATATTTCATACAAGAATACAGAGGGGTATTACGCTCCACAAGATATCAAGTTATACAAATATGAGGACTTTAAACCTGCAAAAGAATTGACATCTACTGACTTACAAAAGGCAGCTGACGACTCAGGCATTCTGTGTGTGTTCAAGAACGAGGGATTCTATTGTGCAAAGGCTGGCGAAAGAATGCTGGTCATTAACGTAACTAAATAGTAACCGACTATGTCAGATAATGAGAATAACAACAAAGATTTGAAGCCGGGAGGTGAATCATCACCACCTACGGATCAAGTTTCACAAACTGATGCACCAGCGGTTGACTCTGAAACTACAGACACAAGCTCAGCGGAAGAAGAGAACCAACAGGCTCCTTCTACAGACAATGACAATGATGAAAGTCAAGGTCAAGAAACTGAAGGAGGAGAAGAGCCCAATAAGGAAAATAAGAACGACTTTTCCGAAACAGCAAAAAATGTCGGCAAGTCTTTAACCCAAAAATATAATGAGCTTTTGGAAGCTAAAAAGAACGATAATAAAAAGGATTCCTTAGGCGATCAGATGAAAGATCTGAACGAAGTGCAGGTTGACAAAGCTTTCGTTTCCGACTCTATAAATCTGTTGGGCAAAATCTCTTTCGACGAACTTATCGGCAATCCGCTCCGTGCTGCTGTGAAAGCGCAGCGCGACTTGGCAAAGGAAACGCTTAGCTACATACGCGAAGAAGGCATAAAAGTGGACGAAGACGGACAAGGACAGATAACTTACGTTACGATGAACTTCTTCCGCGACGGCAAGCAGGTGAAGATGCGTGTTCCGCTTCTCACATTGATGCCGGTTCCGCGCCTCTCCATCTCTACGATGAGCTATACGTTCAAGGCTAAGGTGAATGCAATGTCTGGAGTTGTTGCTTCGGTAGGCAGCGGTGGCACACCCATCAACGCCGGAATGTCAACAGACAACAGCAGCAAGTCGGCAGCTTCGGCAAAAGCGACGACGAACTCTTCCTCAAAAGGCAATAACGAAAAAACGGGTGACGAGCCTGCTGCTTCAACAGACAATTCCGCTGTTTCATCAAACAAAACTGCTGCAAGTGCGACTGGCACAAAGTCTACGATATCTACGACACCGACAATGTCAGTCGGTTACTCGTCGAAGAAAGACTCTGGCGCAACTCGCGACTCGCGCTACAGCGTGGAGACGACGATGGACATCAGCATCACAGCCAGCGAAGGCGAGATGCCACGCGGCATCGACCGATTGCTTGGAGTGCTCGACGACTCGACAGAAGTGATCGACCCGAAGGGAACGCTACAAGTTTCGGCAGATCGTATATCGCTCGTGAACAACTACGGAACCATATCTGTATCATACCGCAACGGCAAAGGCGCTTACGCACCAACAGACGTCACCTGCGACCCGATTGAAGGCGAAGCAAAGCCCGACATGCTGGAGAGTGGCGACGAAATGCTGCTTATCTTCAAGGCTAAAGGTGTCTACATGGTTTCCGCCGGCGAACTGACTCGCATTGTATTTGTATCATAAAAACCCATTTAAGTATGGCAAGACTACAAGATGTAATAGCCTCAGTGCTGCGCGACGTTCTGTCTGCGCAGCACCAGGCAAATCTCTTAACAGAGTCGCTCGCCGACCAGTATCGTGAAGCGGGCGTCATGCACCAACTCAATCTGCCCGCCGTGACAATCGGCGACCTTGAGTTGTCGTTCCGTTTCGCAATCGAAGACACTTGCGAACTGTTCGAAGAAAAGTCGGAAGACGAAATAAAGGCGTTGGACGTGATTGTGGACGCCGAACAGCTGGCAGAACTGCCAGAGAGCGCTATACACAACATCACGCTGAAGGTGTCTACGCGCAACGGCGTAAAGATTTCTGAAACATAAAACCTCTGATAATACGACTATGGCTGATATTGACAATAACCAAAATGCGGAGAATACGCAACTGCCAGCCGAATTTAACGATTCGACTGATATGAACTTGGCAGACATGCTGAGCGCATTGATTGAGTCGACTATCGCAGCCGACCAGAAGGCAGCCGAGGATTATCTGGATGTGTTGCGTACGTATGCGTTGGAACCTGCGAACGGTTCGAACGGACACGAACGGCTGAAGATGGTCGACTTCGAGATGACCGACTCTAACGGACACGAGCAAATAGTGTCTATTCCGAAACTCTCGCTGTTGCCGCTACCTTTGCTGCGTGTGGCAGAAGCTACGTTCGACATCGAAGCGCAAATCGACATTTCTACCGCGACCAAGCAGGATGTGGAGAAATTCGAGGAGAATCACCCTATCTACAACCAAAAGAAGAATAAGACAAGCATCGACGACCTCAACAAGGAAGAGCAAGAAATACTGCTGAGAAAGATCAAGTCGCTTGCAAGTGTTCGTGTACGACTTGGCAACCAACGCACGCAGAGCAACCAACGCACGCAGAAAAAGAGAAATCCTTTGCTACGCAGCGGAAAAACCACAACGGACGAAACCACCTCGATGCAGAAGATGACGAACGTGAAGGTGCACATAAAACTCGAACCGGTGCTGCTGCCCGACGGCATGCGCGGTCTGCTACAAGCCACCGAGAACACTATCAAGGTGGTGGAGAAGAAAGACTAAAAAACGAACAAACTAATAACAAAACCATTAAAACTTTCAGCTATGATAAACAACAATCAGCAAAAGACCCCAGGACTCAACTGTCCGCAGTGTGGAGCATTCATTCCCACATCCATCCCCGAACTGCTTTATTCAAGCGGACTTCACTGTATGCATTGCGGTCTGACACTCACTATAAACCGCAACGAATCGAAACGTGCGATGGAGATACTGAAAAACGTAAACGATGCACAGCAAAACCTGAACAAGGCAAGTTCTTTCCAACGATAAATACTATAGACTATGGCAGATGGACCTAATACAAACTCTGGTAGCAAGGTCGCGAGCGCCCTCAATTCCATTCCTTTTGGAAACATCATAGGCGGTCCGCTGGCTGCGTGCGTACGTGCTCAAGCAGAGGCTGCGCAAACCACCATCGACTTCATCCGCGGCTTTACAATGACCAACTCAGAACTCGACCCGGAAGGTGTCGAGCCAATCACCGTCACCTTTACATTCATAATGAATGGAGAGAAAACACGCATGACAGTGCCGCTTATGACCATCGTGCCTATTCCATATATGCACATCGACTACGTCAACCTGAACTTCACAGCGGATATCACTGCATGCGACGACGGAAAGATGGAAGCAAAATATGCTACGGAAGGCTATACACGCACCGAGGACGACGAGCAATCGGTATCTGTTGAGAGCAAGATGGGCATCAATGTACGCGCCTCAACAAGCTCTATGCCTTCTGGCATGGCGAAAATGCTCGAATTCTTCACAAACAATCTCATCGTGCACGATACGCTCACGCCTCAGCAGGTGGAGGACATGAAACGAGAAGCTGAACGCAAACGCCTCGAACTTAAAAACAAGAAAGAGCGTATGGTGGGAGCTCTTGTAAATGCTTTGGCTGAATACAAAAAGCAAGGGTCTGAACGTGAAGAGCAGAGAAAAAACGAAGAACTGAAGAAACAAGAAGAACTGATAAAGCAAGAGGAGGAACGCAAGAAGAAGGAAGAGCAGGAAAGACTTGAGAAACTGCGCAAAGAGGAGGAAGCTCGAAAGAAGGAAGAAGAACGACTCGAAAAAATGCGCAAAGAGGCTGAACTGCAGAAGAAGCAAGAACAGGAAAGACTCGAGAAACTACACAAAGAAGAGGAAGAGAAAAAGAAGCAAGAGCAAGAAAGACTCGAGAAACTGCGCAGAGAGGAGGAAGCTCGAAAGAAGAAGGAAGAAGAAGAGCAAAAGAAGAGAGATTGGGACAAATTCATTGAGCAAAGAAAGAAGGCCAACCTTGCAAGCCGCATAAGCAAAGTGCATGTTGACCCTCAAAAACCATTCGCATTGCCTCCGACCAATAGCGGAAAAGCTCACCCTTGCTGTACATTCGATCCTACTCAAAGCATAAAATGGAACATTGACCGCCAGGAAAAACTGCGCAAAGCATGCAAGAAGAAAGACTGGCTGCGAAATCATCTGATACGTGCACTTTATACGGCATACTACATATATCCGTATGACATCAACTCAAAAGAAGGCAAACGTATTCTTAAAAGAGAATTGGAGGCTTTCGAAAAACGCCCCAACGGATGGTATACGTATGGCGAACCATATAACAACACCATAACCAACGGCTATCGTAGAAACGGTGCCATCGACACGGCATACACGGAGTTCGTTAGTTATGTATTAGAAAACGAACGCAAACGCAATAAGTAATGGACGAACAAGAAAAAAAGCACGATAACTTTTGGCTCTCCGAGATGATACGCAATACGCTCTCCGTTTGCAACGCACAACAGCAAAAGGCTACGGAGATGGCGATGGAGATGATCGGGCGAGAGGCGTTCTGCAACAACGGCGAACGCTCAGAGCCGGTCATGGTGGCTTTTGCTCTGCAGATGAACGGACAAAGCTATACAATGCGCGTGCCGCTGCTCTCGCTCGTGCCGCTGCCGTTCCTACAGATTGACAACGCCAACCTCAGCTTCTTCGTCAGCATCATGTCCTCTAAGACCAACCGACTGCAGGGACTGAAGGTCTCGCTCTCGCCATCCAACAAGCAGCTCGAGGAGTCTGCCGTCTCTCAGTACGACCTGCGCAACAACATACGTGTAGAGATAAAGGCAGAAGCGCAGCAACCATCGCCCGGACTCGCCCGACTGCTGCAGATTGCCGCCGCAAACGGCATGAGCATCCGACCGCTCCACTCTGCAACGCCGCCCGACACGCCCAACAACACCCTATAAGAACAATAATATTTTTTACAATAACCCTCTAAACCAAAAAATATGGCTCTACCCGTTGACAACCAAGAAAGCCTTCTTCAAGAGCTCGACTTCAACCGCATACTCGGCGCTCCGCTCTCAGCCTGCGTCAACGCGCAAGAAGAAGCGGCGCAGGCCACACTACAATACCTCAACGAGGTGGTATTCACACAGGCTGGCGACGACGACTCCAGCCTCGAACCCGTCACCGTCTCGTTCTACTTCGAGTCAGCAGGACAAGTTCATCGCATCGTCATGCCGCTGCTCCTCATCGTGCCCGTACCTTATCTGCAGATAGACCGCATCGACCTCACATTTCAGGCCACCGTCACAGAGAGCCGGATGAATCACGACACAAGAAAGCTCTCTCTGAAAGCCAAATACTCTGCGCCTGGCGACTCTGCCGAAGTGAGCAAGGAGACGAAAGCCGAGTACATGAACAAGCGCTGCATCGACATCAATCTCAGCGTTACTTCAGCCGATATGCCGATGGGCATCTCGAAGCTCCTCGAAATCTTCAACAACCAACTCGTTGAGGTGAAGCCCGACGAGCCCGAAGTGCTGCCCGAGCCAACACCAGCAGAGAAGCCAAAGCCCACAGAGCAACCTACCGAAAACAAGCCTGCTACTCCCACAACACCTAAGCCCGAAAAGGAAGAGAAGAAGGAGGAGCAGAAGCCTGAAGAGCCGAAGACAGAGGAAGTGAAGCAGCCCGAAATGAAGTACAACATACTCCTGCTGGGCAAGATAACCAACGCCCAAAAGTCCGACATACTCAACATCGTCAGCAGGTATTGCCGCTCGAGCTACAAGCTCTCGCCCTCAGCGCTCAACAACATACTGAAGGCTAAGAAGCACACCATCCCCGTAGAGGACACGCTGGAAAACGTCAAGACAATTATCGACGCCCTCAAGCAAAAGAAGATTGCAGCAAGCGCCGTCGAAGTATAAAAGTTGCAACCTTCGCATTCATAGTTTTTAAATAATAGTTACAAAAAATGCTGCCCGGCAAGTTTGCCAGGCAGCATTTTTTGTTATCCGTAGCGGAAAGTTTCCGCTACTAATAAATCTTTACTTCGCAACCTTCAGCGCACCCTTCTCGCCCTTCACTACATACACGCCCTTCGGCATATTCTTGCCGCAGAACTCGCCGTATGTCATCGTGCCGAGCTGTGTGCCTACCGAAGAGAACACCTTCACCACATCGTCCGCAGCCATCTGCGTTGCGTCCTCTGTCACATCGCCGATAGTGCTCCAAGCGCTGAGGTCTACAGTCTGCCAGTCGCTCCACTTCGAAAGCACGTTGCCAGCAACAGCACACACGCGCCACTGGTATGTAGCCCCAGCGTTCAGACCCTCAAACTTATAAGATGTCGACTTGATGTCTGAGAAGCGCTGCGCCGAAGCCTTCATCACAGCCTTCTCAGCCACGCCCATACTTTGGAAGTCCTCAGCCGAGAAGTCGCCGTCGTAGATGGCGATAGAGAACACGTAGCCACGCTTCTTCGGCTGCACCTTCACCTTATAGTCGTCCATGTTAGCGTTCGCAAGCACCACGGTCGTCAGCGTGCCGTCCATGTCTACAGTCTGCTCCGAGATAACACTGTCGTCCTTGTCGAGCAGCGACACCGTAGCCTCAGCAGCATCGCTGCCATAAGCGCTCGCCGAGAGTCTTACCGTAACGCTCGTAGCCGAGTGGTCGATGATGAGCGGCGAGGTGAGGTTGCCCTGCTTCTTCGACGAACCGAGCTTTGCGCAGCCCGGACACTCGAACACCTTCTCGCCCGTCCAGCCTACGTTCTGCATCTTGCTGTCAAGCGCACCCGAAATGTCGATTGTGCCGTCGGCTGTGAGGTTAGCGCCCCATGTGCTCAGATCCTCGCTCAGCATAAGCGCCTCGTCAGCAGAACCTTGAGCGCTCTTCTCGCGCAGCTCTATGGTGTAGCTCTCCGCATTCTTCACGGCGTTCCAGCCACCCGTGAACGAAGTCTCTGCCATGTCTACCAGCTTCGGCTGCGGCGCTGAAAGCGAGAGTCCGCCCATGAACGTGAACGAGATCTTGCCGTTCTTCTCAGCAATCTCCGTCACCGGCTTGCCCAAGAACTTGCGTCCGTCGCTGTTAGCGTTGAAGAGCGTAGCAGCAGGCTTCGATGTGTCAGTCAGTTCCGTAGAACGTGTTGTGCCAGGCCATGTGTCGCCCGTCACGGTCTCCCCAGTCAGCTTGTTGTCAGCCGGCACAACCGTGAAGCGCTGGTGGTTGTACGCATTGTTCACAGCGTTGTTCTCCCATACATCCTGGTTGTAGTCCATGTGTATCACGAGCATACCGTGGTTAGGCAGCGCCTTGTCCGTGCCCTGCAGCTGGCGGTTCTCGAAGATGTAATACTCGTTCTTGTTCTTCTCGTTGAACACCACGTACGACTCCTCTGCCTCGTCCAGCGGCTTCATGCCCTTCACGTAGCACGGCTCGCTGAGGATAGTAGGTTCGAGCCATCCGCTCACCCACTTCTCGTATGTGTTGTAGCCCACCGGCGCATAGCCGTCGCCGCCGTACGATCCGTAGTCCATCAGGTCCCAAGCGTCCATGCCGAAACAGCCACCATTCTTCGTGTCGTACATATCGGGTATGCCCATACAGTGGCTGAACTCGTGGCAGGCGGTGCCGATGCCGCTGATGTACGTGCCCGAAGCGCCGTTCAGCTCCGACGAGCAAGCGTAGGTGTTGATGCGCACGCCGCCAAGACGCAGACTGTAACCTCCCGACTCCAACTCCCACTCGTGCGGCCAAATGGTGGTGTTCGGAGCGCCCGAAGCCTCGCCGTAGCCGGCATAGATAACGTAAACCTGGTCGGCAGCGCCGTCGCCGTCCCAGTCATACTGTGTCATATCGAGCTTCTCCTGAGCGTAAGCCAACTCGCAAGCCTCCTTAATCATGCCCGCCGGATCGACGTCGTTGCCGTATACGTCGTTGGCGCCGTAAGAATCCATATTCTTAGAAACCGTCACCGGTCCCACAACGTCAAACTCAAGGTCGAACTTGCCGTAGCTCTGCTTGTAGAAGTAGTCGTGCACCGATCCGTTGTTGCCATAGTTCTTGTAGCCCTCCTTGTTGAAGTAGTTCTTCCACTCCTCCAGCGAGTGCTTCGACTGCATCTGCTTGTCCTTGAAGTTCACAAGAATCACCAGACCCTTGCGCTTGCCCGTTACACCAATGCCCTCGCCGCCGGTAGCGCCAGCCATAATCTCACGCATCATCGGCTTGCCCGCAGCGTCCATAGCGTTGCGCTTCGCAAGGCGCGCCATGCGGTGGGCGTTGCGCTGCTTCGCACGCTCCATGCCGAGCGAGCGCACCTTCTGCGCCTCTGTCGAGTAGTAGCTGAGGAACGCCTGCTCTGCCGCGCCACGGCTGCCCTCGTTGTGAGCCACCTGCGAAGAGGCTGTCAGCATGCCGCCAGCGTCGAACGTAGCATAGCAGTAGGCACCGTCGGCACGCTGCACCAGCGGCTGACCGTCTTCGGTACTTGTGTAATGGAAATTCTCGTCGCCGCGCAACATCACAGTGAGCACGGAGCCGTCAGGCTGCTGCACCTGACGCTTCACACGCTTCGCCGGAACGGCAAAAGCAGAGGCTGCAAGCATAAACACTGCAGCGAGTGTTAGAAATCTTTTTGACATTTATTAGGTGATATTGAATTATTTACATCTTAAAAGGTGAAAACCTCGAATAGGCTGCAAATATACGAATAATATCCCGTGCGACGAAAAATTTTTCAACGATAAAGCGCCTTTGTTTCACTAACTCGCTGCACTATTCCATCCAAAGGCTTCTATCGCTGAACGCACACGCGTTTTGTCAGTTCGCGAACTTTTTACGCTCTTCAACTCGCCCGTTTAAAGTTCTTTAACACCTCGAGCACCAAAATGATAGTTATTGGCTATTTTTTGTAAGGAATATACAACACGCTTCACGTTTTCTGAGTTAATTTTGCACCAGAATCAATATTCTAATTAACATTTACAAACCTCTGGGTATGTTTCGGCTGCCCAGGCAAAAACTAAACAATTATGAAACACAACAACTCAACCCGACAAGTAAGCATGCGCATATTCCTCGTGCTTATAGTAATGATGATGTCGTCAGCATTCGTGATGGCGCAAGAAAAATACGGCTTCAAGGTAGCCGGCGTAGATGTGACGAGCGACAACTATCTCGACCTCACCGAGATTAACGGAGTGAGCGGCAAGGTGTATTTCGACCCGAACACAAGAACCCTCACACTCGACAACGCCACCATTGAGGTAGATGGCTGTAACGCCATCTTAAACGAAACCTGTAGAGACCTGGTGATAGAGTTGCTCGGCACAAACACCATTAATGTCACCAACTCGGCTGGCATATACACGTGCGAGTCGACAGTCATTCTGGGCAACAGCGGTTCAACGCTCACCTTAAAGAACGACAGATGCGCCGTGCTTTTTGAAGGCTCTCCGCTCGAAATCGTCAACTGCTGGTTGGAGGTGGAAGGCGACTGGGGCATATCCGCAAACGACAACGTGGCAGAAGAGGTGCTCACCATACGCAACTCTCACGTGGAAGCTACGGGCCCCACAGGCTCAATCTGCGACATCGCTGGTCTGGAGCTTGAGGGATGCGACATCGACATTCCGTTCAAGGCGGCATACAACGCCGATACTAAGTCGGTGGCTGTGAACGGAGAAACCGTAACCTCCAAAGTTGTGATTGAACCCAACAGCTATGGCATCTATATCGCCGACAAGCCGGTGACAACACTCAACTATAAAGACCTCACAAGCATCTACGGAGTGAGCGGCAGCGCCTCTTACGACCCCGATACAAAAACCCTCACTCTCGACAACGCCACCATCGATAGAAACTCTACCGACGGAACGGGCATTGTGAACAAGACTGTCTCCGACTTCACCGTCAAGCTGATTGGCAATAACACCGTTACAGCCGACCTGGCAAGCATGGTGTTGAACCAGACGTCTACCATCACCGGCGACGGTTCGCTCCATCTCACGAGCAAGCGATTCTGCGGTCTCGACATGGAGAGCGCTTCCGTAACCATCGACAACACCAGTCTGTTTGTCAAGGGTGGCTATGGCATAGCTGGTTTTATTGGAGCAGAGACAGAGGTGCTCACCGTGCGCAACTCTTACGTAGAGGCAGAAGGCACCGCCAGCGGATCTATCTCACTCATCAGCGACCTCATCCTCGACAACTGCGCCATCACACAGCCCGTCGGCGCGGAGTTCGACGCCGACCAAAAGGCGGTAGTCCTGAATGGCGAGTTGCTTAAGTCGAAAGTTGTGATCGAGCCTATCACCAACAGCATCGGCACCGTGACAGCAGACGTGCCCGCCCGCAAGCAAGGCATCTACAACCTTAACGGCGTAAAGCTGACCCAGCAATGGAACGACCTGCCCGCCGGCATCTACATCGTTGACGGCGTGAAGCGCGTGAAGAACTGATACTGCTAACGAATCTCTAAGTTAGGCTGCCTTCAGGGGGTGCACTTGTCTCAAGTGCACCCCCTAAAGGCAGCTTATTCGTGTTCATTTTTATTCCTAAAAAGTCTGCATTTTTCACTTTTTTAGCTTTTTACCCTCTTTTTTTTAGACGCAAATATAGTCCAAGTACCCTCGACCAAAACTCTCATTCTGGAGATTCGCATACTCAAAAACGCGCCTTTTCATCTGACTTCGCAGCCCGAAAACCATAAAAATTGAGACTTTTCGGTGTAAAACGACGAGTTTTACAAACTTTTCGTGAGACTTTACCATGTAACTCTTGAGACTTTACCCAGTAAAAGCATAGCTATTACATGGTAAAGTCTCACGATAAGTTTGGTTTTTATGAAGCAAAAATTGCACACTTTCGTGCAAATCTCAACAACCATCTGAACTCCACACCTTTACACTTGCACACTCAAAACTCGCGAAAAACCGACAACCGATTTTGTTTTTGATTTTTCGCGAGTTATGAGCGGTCAAAAAATGCAAATATCGTCTTGGCAAAAAGTGTGCCAGAGATTTCACCTCATCCGTCAACCGATATTCCTTCACGATTTCTTCTTTTATGTTGGTAAGTTTTTCTAACTTTGTAGCTAAGTAATGAGAAATCTATTTCATTGAACCCACGTTAATAAAAACCTATGCAATACCCTCTTATATCAGAATATCTCGCTGCCATTCGCGATGCTAAGGACAATCTTGACAAACTCAGCCATTTGGTGCCCGTGCTGGACAAATACGGTGAGCCGTATCGTAGCAGCGGTGCGTTTGCCGTCGTGTTCAAGATGAAGGACGAACAGACGGGGAAGTGCTTTGCCCTGAAGTGCTTCACCGAGGAGCAGGAAGGGCGTGCTGAGGCTTACCGGCAGATAGCCGAAGAGTTTGAGTTTGTCGATTCGTCTTATATCACTTCCGTGAAGTATTTGGAGAAGGAACTTTTCGTTGACAGCAACTGCGAGGACGAAGAGTTCCCAGTGTTGCTGATGGACTGGATTGAGGGCGAGACGATGGAGACATATATTGCCGCTAACTACACGGACACTCACGCTATGTCGATGCTTTGCTACCGTTTCTGCAAGATGGCGGCTTGGCTTCGCTCGCAGTCGTTCGCTCATGGCGACATCAAGCCCGATAATATCATGGTACGCCCCAACGGTACGCTGACGCTTGTCGATTACGACGGCATGTTCGTGCCGGCGATGAAAGGTCAGAAGTCGCCGACTATCGGCACAAAGGACTTCTCGCATCCACTTCGCACCATCGATGACTTCGACGAAACCATCGACGATTTCGCCTTGGCTTCCATTGCCCTCTCGCTAAAAGCCATCTCTCTCGATCCGTCTCTACTCCAAAACTACGGAGCATCCGACCGTCTCCTCTTCTCAGCCGCCGATTATCTCGATTTGAGCAAGAGCAATACCTTCACTGCCCTGCAAGGTTTGTTGGCAGATGAGGAAGCGATAACCCTAATGTCAATGTTTCTGTTAGCCAGAGCCAAGAAAGACTTGTCTATGTGCTCTTTCAGATTGTTCGGTGTGCAGAAGCCGAAGGAAGATGAAGTGTGGAGTACGGAGGTTACAAAAGAGGATCTTAAAAATGCAGTAGAAGATGTGTTTGGTGTGAAATATAGCAAGGATTGGAAAAGATTGCTTAAAGCACCAGAGAACTTGCGTGGCAAATATTCAATCAGAAAAGGTGTGAAGGTTATTGGAGACTATGCTTTTTATTGGTGTTGGTATCTCGATAGTATTAATATACCAAATAGTGTCAAAACGATTGGAGATGGTGCTTTTTATGGATGTAATTTCCTCACTAGCATAAATATTCCTAATAGTGTCACAACGATTGGAAAGTGGGCTTTTAGCGGTTGCAAATTCCTCACAAGCATAAATATCTCAAATAGTGTCACAACAATTGGAGAGCATGCTTTTGGGGAGTGCGAATCCCTCACTAACATAAATATCCCAAATAGTGTCACAACAATTGGAGAAGAAGCTTTTAGTCATTGTATTTATAACCATAGAACAACCAAAACTAATCAGAAATATCCGAGTGTAAA
>ERZ1034680.631-NODE-631-length-16257-cov-52.208493_pt1 | contig 16257 bp, 15 predicted proteins | sample MGYA00520639_ERZ1034680 | MGnify/ENA primary metagenome ERZ1034680 (study PRJEB33766, sample SAMN09781760) | gut metagenome | biome: gut microbiome | host: Homo sapiens | place: Madagascar | study: EMG produced TPA metagenomics assembly of the PRJNA485056 data...
CCACCATTTAGCATTACCTTTGCAACCGAAATACAATCTGATGTATTTGTAACTGTACAAATCATAAACCCTCTAATATAATAAACAAGAGTATGCTAAAGAATTTATCTCTCATTGCCCTTTTGGGCATCGCAGCCGTTGGCGTTCCAAGTGAACTCTGCGCCAAGAGCGTAAAGGTGGCAGGCACACAGAAAGGTGCGGCTGCCAAGTCTATCACCCGTCAGGTTGCTCAGCAGAATGTAACCATCGAATTCTATTCTCCATCCATCGTCCGCATCTTGAAATCAGATGCCGGACTTGCTGCTCCCGTTCAGAAGAAAAGCTATTCTGTCATCTTGAAGCCTCAGCAGCTGAAGGATGTTCAGATACAGGAAAATGGAGATGTTGTAAATATTAAATCTAAATTCATTTGCGTCGAACTGAACCAGCAGACTGGCGAAATCCGCTTCCTTTCGAAGGAAGGAAAGCTGCTGCTTACTGATACGAAGACCCGTCTGGAAGCCCGCAAGGATGAAGCCAACAAAGGCAAGTACCGCATTGAGCAGGACTTCCGTCTTGCCGACAACGAGGCCATCTATGGTCTGGGGCAGCTGCGTGATGTTCATATGAATCAGCGTGGCCGTCAGAACATCGTGCTCTGGAACAATAACACTTATATCGCCATCCCTTATTTCACCAGCGAGAAAGGCTATGGTCTTTACTGGGACAATGCGGGAAAAACCTATTTCAATGATATCATAGCATCTAAGGATGATGATAGTCAGTCTTCCCGTACTTCCTTCACCAGTGAAGTAGGAACCTGTGCCGACTACTATTTCATGTACAAGGATGGTACACAGGATGGAGTCATCGCCAGCATCCGGGAACTGACCGGACAGGCCACGATGTTCCCGAAATGGGCGATGGGCTTCTGGCAATGCCGTGAGCGCTATAAGACCAGCGATGAACTGGCGGGCGTATTGGACAAGTATCGCGAACTGAAGATTCCTACTGATGCCATCGTGCAGGACTGGCAGTATTGGGGATGCGACTCCAACTGGAATGCGATGAAATTCCAGAACCCATACTATATAAATAAGGTGGGAGACCCAGCCTTTGCCAAGTATCTTCCTACAGATATGAAGCAGATGAAGGCACAGGGAGAGCCCCGCCTGAAGAGTCCGGAAGAGATGGTGAAGTATGTTCACAAGAACGATGCCCATCTGATGATTTCCATCTGGGCAAGTTTCGGTCCCTGGACAGATCAGTATCGTGAACTGAAGAAGATGAATGCGCTCCTTCCTTTCGAAACCTGGCCAAGAAACAGTGGCGTGATGCCATACGATGTCTTCAATCCAAAGGCGCGCAACCTCTACTGGAAGTATCTTACTCATCTCTACCAGATGGGCTTCGATGCCTGGTGGACCGATTCTACGGAGCCAGACCATTTTGAGAAGCCGGGCGATGAGAACTATCAGACCTACGATGGTTCATGGCTGGGAGTGAAGAACGCCTTCCCATTATTGCATAACAAGAGCATCTACGAGCATCAGAGAGCGATGAAGGGCAACGCAAAGCGTTCGCTCCAGATGACCCGAAGCGGCAGTTTCGGTATTCAGCATTATGGCACCATCTGCTGGAGCGGTGATGTGGTGGCTTCCTGGAACGAGATGAAGAACCAGATTCCATCGGGCTTGAACTTCTCGCTCTGCGGTATCCCATTCTGGAACACCGACCTGGGTGGTTTCTTCTACTGGGAGTTTGAACAGAATCCAAAGAACCCTGCCATTCAGGAACTGCAGACCCGCTGGATGCAGTGGGGAACCTTCATGCCATTGATGCGCAACCACTGTTCTTCGCCGATGGTAAGCGAACTGTATGAGTTCGGAAAACAGGGCGACTGGGCTTATGATGCCATGATCAAGACCATCAAACTGCGCTATCGCCTTTTGCCTTATATCTACAGTACGGCTGGCGACTGTGTACAGAATAGCGGAAGCATGATGCGTGCCCTGGTAATGGATTATGCGGCAGACAAGAAGGCTTCCCGCCTGAACGATGAGTATCTCTTCGGCCGCAACATTCTGGTGAAGCCGGTAACCGATCCTTTATACACCTGGAAGGATAAGGAGAAGAAGGGCCATACCATCTATCCTGATGTAAGGAAGGCAGCTGCGCCTGTGAATGTTTACTTGCCAAAGGGTAATAAATGGTATGATTTCTGGAGCAATACCCAGTATGAGGGTGGTCAGGATATCCAGCGCCTTTGTCCTATCGACATCATGCCTGTGTTCATCAAGGCTGGTACCATCCTGCCATTCGGTCCTGAAGTTCAGTATAGTTCAGAGAAACCTTGGGATGAGTTGGAAATCCGTGTTTATCCAGGTGCAGACGGCTCGTTTACACTCTATGAGGACGAGGGCGACAACTACAACTATGAGAAGGGAAAATTCTCTGAAATCCAGTTTGTATGGAATGAAGCAGACAGAACCCTGAACATCGCGCCACGTAAGGGCAGTTATAAGGGAATGCTCCAGCATCGCAGATTCCACATCGTGCTGGTGGGTGCTGATAGCGGAATAGGCGATCAGCCTATGCAGGCAAGCAAGAGCGTGGAATATGACGGAAAGGCCGTCAAGATACAGCTGTAGAGTTGAATACAGCTGTAAAATTGAAAATGGAAAATACAAAGCACCATTGGCTATGAATGTATAACCAATGGTGCTTCAAGAATCGTTATAGAATTTTAGTTTCAAAGAAATTCTTAATCCTGTATATACCTATATCATGCTTATAGCGTCCGAACTAATGATGTGATATTTCAATTAATTCTGCTTCGGTAATGATAACAGTTCCAACAAAGTCTCGTCTTCACTTGTTATGTTCATCGCCAGGATAAACAGAAGCGATAGATAGTTTTTAATATGTTCATTGCTGTACTGTTTGCTTTATGTTTGTAATTGATGATATGTTTTATTTGCCTTTTCTCGCAGACTTTGAATTCGACTAAGCAGGCTTGGACTTGATCGGTCCAAAAAGTTCAACCTGTTCTCTCTTCTTCATCCATGCTGCAAAAATAAGGAAAATATTAGTTACTTCCAAATATTCAGGAAGGTATTTGTCACTTTTTTACTCTTTTAGTATAATGATACGTGTTGATGCAGGTAATCGGCTTCTCAAAAAAGAGAAAAGTGGTTATTCCCACAAAGGAAACAACCACTTATTCTTGTATTATTCTTGTTCTTATACTCTAATTCTACTTCACCATTTCTTTTCTCACGCTTCCATCGCTATACTTCACGATGTTCAAGCCCTTGGTTGGAGCAGTCAAGCGCTGGCCATGTAACCTTCACCGAATTTAAAGAAGTTTTGAAGTCGCAAATTGCGACTTCAAAACACATATTATAGATATAGTAACTTTACTCGTCGAAAGCGCTTTTAAAAGAAGGCCAAAATGGTCTTTCCGAAATTGGTCTCGCTGCATTATCGCCCTCATCTACTTCTTCGCCTGGATTTCCAGAAGCTGCAAGAAGATTACACTCTGTCATCATTAAGACAACTTCAATCTCTGGCTTTAAATATTCTTTCTTTTCCATTTCTATATTTTTATAAATGTTATTACTTTACATAAATTTTCTGATGATTCTTAATATAAATTCCACTAGGCAATCCAATTACATTGCCTGTAGTATTAACCAAACGACCATCTATGCTATAAACCATCTTGTCTGTATTCTTTTCTGAAGAATCAACTATGGTTTCAATGTTGGTTGTACCATCATTACCCTCAATTCCAAAAGAGATAGACTTCACTCTTCCCTGGGTTACAGCATCTTCCTTCAGCACATAAGCACGAAAAGCCTTTACCTGTCCGCCCTTAGTTGGTCCAAAAGTACCATTAGAGTTGAATGTTTCATATTCACTTCCCACACCAGACATAGTTGACAAAGCACCACCATAACTTACCTTTATATCAGTGTTCTCTGTCAGCAATCCAGAAGTACCATCCCAATCAAAGACATGAAGAGGAGTTGGTGTTCCATTCTGCATAATATCAGAATCCACCGTCATCAACTTGTTATTACTGAATGTCACTTCTGTCACATTATCCTTTAATTTTGCCACAAAAGGCTGTCCAGCAGATATACTTGCGTCTTTATCAATCTTCTGCAACAACAATATTAACTTTCCGTCTGGCTTATAAAGTGCAGTTTGATTTGCCGTATAGACATTCTCAAATGCATCAGAAACTTCACTCAAGTTTGTATCGAATGGCAAGCAGAAAGTAGCGTAGCTGCCTGAAGTCATATTGCTACGAGAATAGCGAATATCATTAGCAGCATAAGTATCCTGTTCTATATTACCATTATCATCAGACAAGGCAGCCTCACCTGTTGTCTTAAACTTACACCAAATGTCACCATCATAACCTGAAGAACCTTTTGGTATAACAAGTCGGACTCCCTTATATGGATCTACATCCTCTCTTGTAGTCCCACAAAGCTCTTTTGTGGTCCACATTGTTGATGCTGTTATAAGTGGAGCTACCAAACTCTGAGATTCTATTCTTTTCAATTTTAAACAATTCCAAAATACTCCTCCGCTTATTTCTTTTAACTTTGCTGGTAGTTTTATTGAACTAATGCCAGTTTCTGCAAAAGCATAACCTCCAATAGTCTCTATTCCATCAGGAAGTTCTATTGATTCCAACGCTGTACATTCATAAAAAGCAGTTAACCCTATAGCTGTCACCGATGATGGAATCTTCACACTACATAAATTCTTACAATTGCTAAACATACCACTTGGTATTGTCGTAAAAGTCTTAGGAATAACAGCAGAGTACATTCCTGACTCTTGAAAAGCTCCATCCCCTAAACTTACCAATGCGCTATTCTCAGGCAAATATAAAAATATACCATCGGAGCCGTAGAACGCAAACTTTCCTATTTTTTCTACCGTTTTGGGGATAGTTAAAGATGTGCTAGCATATTCACAATAATAGAAAGCATATTCTCCTATTTCTTTTAGTTCATCTGGCAAATGCTTTATTGTCTGTAATCTTGTATATTGAAAAGCACGAGCTCCTATTTTTGAAACAGAATATTTAATACCCTCATATTCTACAGTATTAGGGATATCTAGGAATAGTCCTTTAGAAGAACTACTAAATCCTGTACAAGTCACTTCTTTTTGAGCCGTAGAATGGACATAATATTTTAAATCACCAATAACAAAACTTTGTGCAAAAGTAATCATAGAAAATGAAAATAATGCAATTACAAATAATAGATAATGTAGTTTTTGTTTCATATAAAGCTATTTTTTGCCACCGAATCCCCAAATGGCGATTATACTTAATTTAATCTGACGGCAAAATAAAAAACGTGGGATTCTACCTGTTACCCGTCCCACGAATCGAGGCCTTCGCATTGCCCTGTATTGTTGAACGAGCAACGTCGAAGCCCACGCCGATATGTATACACTTTCCCCTATACGGATATAAGACTCATCGCCTTACGCAATAAGCCATACCAGTAAAGGGATGTGGCTATTACACATCCCAATGGGCATCTACCGTTGCAATGCTCAAGACAATACATGAAAGTTGCGAAGTTTCAGAACGTCAAGAACAAAGCGTCAAGTAAACGCCTTTATATTATGTCGCGATACCAAGCCCCACCCGCTATCCTTCTCAGCACAAAAGCCTCTTAAAGAGACTCTCCGTGCATCGATACGGCGTGAGCGATAGTGGTATCGCTTGCAAAGGTAATGAAAAAATTGATTACTCGTATCTTTTTCATGGATTATTTTTAGCAGATAGGATAAAAAACTGATGTTTGGGCACACAAAGAAGACTTATTACGCCCAAACACACCATTCTCTTCTCTTCGTTTTTAAACTTGAATTCCAAATTGGCTTTTCAAAAAGCTTCGTTGATTTTTGCCACAAGTTCCTCTGGCTTGAAGTTTTCTATCTTAGAAAAGGCAAACTGATGCAAGAACATGATTCAAAACCACAGAATCCAATTATCACCAACGTACTCTATAAGAGCAAGATATTGGAGAGTTGGGGACGTAGAATAGGTACAATGGTCGATGAATGCAAACGTGTAGGCTTGCCTGCTCCAGAATTCAATACTGATGGTAATTTTGTGTGGGTCGTGTTTAAGTATAATAGGAGCAGTGTGGTAAACACCCAACAAGCTACCCAACAAGTACCCAACAAGCTACAAAATTTGTTCAGGAGCTGATTTCTGTTGTAAATACCAATGAATATTCAGTAAAAGAAATCATGTCTCTCTTAAAATTAAAGGATAGGGTTAATTTCTTGAAAACTTACCTTGCTCCTGCTTTGGAAGAAGGCTTAATATCAATGAAATACCCTAAAAACCCAAAACATCCGGGACAAAAATATATGCTTACAGAAAAAGGCAAGGCATTATTGAAATAGAGAAAGAACAAAGGCAGTGATGATTTGTTCCACTGCCTTTGTCATTTCTATTTTTGTATCAAGTGCTTCAAATTCTCAAATACGGATATGTGCCTCTATTCTCTTTCCTGTGAAATGGAAAATGGGTCTGGTTTCAAGGTTTCCCTTAGTATGTTAAAGAAAATGCGTATCTTCTATGAGGAATGGCAATGCCTTTCAATTGGTTCGCCAATGGCGAACCTATTACAACAGCTTGAAAGTATCTACTATATACATCAAGTGAACTTGCATCATTGGAACAAGTACGTATTACGGAAATACTTATCAGATGACCTATGTCACCATCAAGGCAATATGCCTAACAATTTTCCGAAAACGATACCAGACATCAAGCAATCAATGAAAACTATATCAATGTTTAAGGATGAATATTTGCTTGATTTCATTAATACCGAAAAAAACTTAAAGGCATATTGGGTGGTCAACGTTACCAAGTATCACCAAAAATTGAAGAAGCATGAGAATGTAAGATTGGATGAAAAAAAAGAAAAACCATGCTACACCCAAATCAGGATTCAAAAATCCGGATATTGGATATCAGGGAGTTACATAACGAGTGGCTGCAATGTGGGTTAATACTTTAGTTTTTCCAGCACTTGTCTCACATTCATCATAGGCTGGAACGGAACAATGATTTCCAAATCTCGATTGATGATACAATAAGCCACTTCTTCCTCATTATCTTCTGCACCATAACCATCACTATCAGCAAAATATCGTCCCTCTGGATACACAGTCCAGCTAAACGCACAGACACCTCCACGAAAATCATCATATCGACCAAAACGAAACCTTACATATTTATCCCCTGAAAAATGTGGACAACCGTTTTTCATTGCTACAAAATTAATATCATCATCTTCCACTAAGACATGCCCATTTTCTGTCAACATTTGGCGTGCCTTGCCCGTATTCTTATTATAGACAGCCATTCCTTTTTCACCAAAACTTACGATAGCCATCCCCTCGCCTATATTCGTGGAATGTACCAGTAAATATTTTGCATCAAAGCATTTGTCTCCCACAATCAATACGTTGGGAATATTCAATAACTTCTTGGCTATTGTCTTGCAACCAGACACCACATGGTTTGCTATAATCTCCCGAATTGGGCTAAAATACCTCATCGGATTCTTTGTATCAATCATCCTACCGAGCACCAAAAATTCAAACAGCTCAATCCTACCATTATATTTAAAATCAACCATTGGTAAAACTGACCCATATTTCATATTTTGCATAAAACAAATGATATAGTCTTGCTTCTCTATAAGAGCACGGTCTGCGGCAACAGGTGTAACATCTACCTTATATCCCAACTCATGTGCGAAATCAATCATGCTCCCATCTCGTTGGGTACATGTCTTGCCATGCAAGCCAGCAGATGACACTACTACATTTTTGCCGCTGCCTACAACAATTTCCCTCATGACAACTTCTGCCAAAGGAGACAAGAAGGCATTATCCTCACAGATAAAACATATCCGAATTATCTTGTTATTCATCTTTATTTCTATAAGAGTCCAGGATAGTTATCATTCCATTAGTTCACATTACTGATGTATTTTACAAAGGAAGAATACCATTCAAACAAAAAAACAGCCACCTTATTTTACGATAGCCTCCAATACCGCTCCTAACATCTTAAAATCATCACAAAAGTTTCCACAATGATAATACAATGTGGATGTATTGTTCTTATTCTGCCCAATACCAAACTTTTGCTTCGCAAGAAGACGACCAAAAGCAATACATGGCACAGACTTAAACATAGCAATAGGCATATTCGAACGATTTATCTCTTTATAGCCACACGCAATGGCTATATCCAACAACCAATTTTCATCTATAGTATACTCTAAATTGATTCTATAGCCATATCCAAAACGTTCCATGACTTTCTTGCCATATTTCTTTATCAAGCCATACGCCATATCCTTTGCATCTGCCTCAATTTTAGGATTTTTTAAATTTTCTAAACAAAGCAAAAAAGCCTTATGATAATCTTGCGTTATTTCAAGTCGCTTTATCTCTTGCACAAACTTTTCATCCATACCTTCAACAAGTTTATTATAAATAAAAATATTACATATTTTTTCTCCACCACAAATAGACAAGAAAGATAATACCACAGGTCAAAATTCCACCAACAACCAATACCCATCCGAAATAGTCATGCGTAGTAGAAGCATGACTAACACTGCTATCATTATTGTTTGATTCATATCCTGTAGAGTTATCCCCATCATCATAATTGGCTGTTCCCGAACTGTTGGCATTGCCAGAAGGATCGTTTTGAATAAAATAGTACCCCTCTTCATCTATACCAATACTAGGACCACCTTTTTGTCCTGCGGAAAAATTATACTGGCTACGAAGTTGTGCCAACGAATTGATAACACCGCAGTTTCTGCTCATCTTATCTATCTCTTCTTGCGAAAAAGCTTTTACTACATGCGAACCGATAATACCCTCGCCATTACACCTAACGCACTGCCCACCACCTCCACACAATTGACACAAAGAAGAAACATCCGCATCTATATTAAAATTTTGCACTCCACCACATCGTGGGCACATCTTGTTACCATGACAAACATTGCATGTATCATACACCGTTTTTGTCATAAACATAGCTTCCATCATCTGCTGGAGCATATTGTATTCATCCAATGTCAAATTAGACATTAGAAAACTACGACCTTTATCCGCAGCAGTCTCCACAGCACCACCTCCGTCTGAACCAGAACGATCCGTATGGATTTTTTGCATATCCCTTGTCAATTTTTGCGAAGATCTGAGAGTTCTCCCTGCTGAAGGTGTAGGATTTTTGATAAACTGTTCTGCTGATTTATTTTCATGTTCAATGACATGCTGCATACGTTGTTCAAAAGCAGCGTTCGATTGTGCCACTATCACTTGACAGCAACATAGGAAAAAACATATTGTTAGTAATTTTCTCATAGTTCTAATCTTTTACACCCACACTATACCATTCCATACATTTTACTGACACCATCGCAGCTTTACATTTTTCAATATGGACTAATTCCTGTTCCTTTACAATAACGGCAAGCACCAGAGCCATCACATTTACTACATTTCACATAGTGTCCAACACTGACAGAAGGTATATATTGCCCTTTACCGCCACAGAGATTACACTTACCTGGATGTACGAGGCAAATCTGACACTTTTTCTGCTTTTTGGAAACTTTAGGAGAACCAGAATTGGAGTTAGACCCACCATACGAAGAACTTCCTCCAGAGTAACCTCCTCCTTCATAAGAGCCTTCTGCATAAAAACGGATACAGTTATTTTCTATGTAATAGTTTCGATTCATCTTTTGTTCATATACCTTTACTCCATTTCTATACTGTACATTATATAAGGTTCCTGAAACCGTTAAATAATAGTAACTATCTGTCTTCGGATTAAAGTTTGAATCAAAGCCTTGACCACCAGAACTTGTCATCAATCTATCACCATTAGAAAAGAATATTGTTCCCAAATAAACAAAATTGGTAGGTCGTCCATTAGTCAAGTATGTCACTTTGGTACCTTTGAAAGAATTGCCATTTGTAAAGTTAAAACTTACAGGAGTTCTGCTATTACTATATGTCTGCACATTCATATAGGTTTGGTCAATGAGTCTTTGAGCCATAGCCTGATGAGATACTCCAAAACAAACATACGTCATTACTACTAATATGTGCAAAACATACAAGTTTAAAGATTTATTCTGTTTCATAATTGGTTATATTTTTAAAGTTCAACTATTGTTTACTATTCTATTGGCGTGGGAAAGACTCCTTGAAAATCTCAGAAACGCAAGCATTAGTTTGGATTAAAGCTTTATTATTTTGACTCGTAAATGTCACCTTAGGAAGCATACTAATCATATTAAGCCTATATCCTATCAAATCTTTCAAATAATAATGAACTGTCATAGACTTTTCTTTTTGACAATTTTCTGACAGAGAATAAGATAGCATAAAGGAGAAATTCACAGGAGAAGATTCCGGCAAATAAGAATATTGGTCTCCTTCCTTCATTGGACCAACAGCATCATCCTTTGAAAAATTAATACCTAGAATAGGCATATATGAGATAAATTGATTATACCAACGCACACGAATGCCTTGTCCTAAGTATTTCTCAACCAGTCCATACATTGACTGTGGTTCTAAAGCCTTCGTGGACATTGGAGGTATGGCAATGACACGTTGTGAAAACGTTGTACTAGATGTTCCACTAGTTGTACCACCACCGACATTCACACCACCTGCTAAAGTTCCTAATGTTCCACCGATGCCAGCAGCACCAGCAACCGCACCTAAATTTACACTACCACCAGACGAGGAAGAAGAAGATGTCGTAGTTGAAGTTGGTACATAATAACAAACAGGTTGCCCTAACATAGTGTAAAACGTATTACCTAAGTCCAAATAAATTGTTCGGGTAGACTTATTCTTAATTTTAAATTGAATAGCTGGACTATAATCATACTGATAAGGGGTAAATGTATAAGCGTCCTTACTCTTCGCCTTAAAGAAATTTCCAGTGACAGTAATGATCTCTATATCCTCATTTTCCAATACAGAATTGCTTTTTATCCCCCAAAACATATAAGCCAGCTTAGCAGGCTTTCCTTTTATTTCACCATTAATCTTCGCTTTAACATCTTGATTAACTAATACCATCTTTGCCCGATTAGAAGCCTGTAATTCTTCGCTCAAATCAGCCAAAGCAACAGTTTTTGTACCATTCTCTGAGTCTTGCGAAACCTGTTGCTGATTTACAGAGGACGAACCATTCTCTAACTCATACAATTTCACAACACTGCCGTCCTTTTTCTTTATCATTAGGATTTTATCCTTACTGATACTTTGCAAAGCGGCATTGGCAGCATTAGTAGGCTTATAATAAACAGATGAGCCACCCACATCCACCTGATATGCAGTTATCACTTCTCCATCTGTAGTAATCAACTTGTCTTGCGCATTAACCATTGTTGAAAATGCTAATCCCCAAAAAAGAAATAACAGTTTGTTTCTCATTGCTCTAAATATTTATATTGTAAAAAAATAAAATCTAACTCATTCTTACACCTTCTCCAAAAAAACGCTCGGCACATAGGCAGTACTTACCAAGCATACCCCTTTGACTTCCACCACTATCCTCTGCTGACCGCCCAACCTAGCCACCTTTCCTACCACCCCCTTGAAGTCTCCTTTAGTTACCCTAACCAAATCACCACTCTTAAATCGACATTGTTCTACTGTCACTATCTTCACCTTATCTATATCTACACTCGTTACTTTAATGAAATTCATCATAGCATCATACGGGACTATAAGAGGAGGATTCTTTCCAACCTCATCTTTTTTGAAATGATCATAATAGTGATTGAGAAAAACCAGTTCAGAGTTCTTTGTCAGTTCTCTGATACTTTGGGGAGTAGTGTAGACAAACAAAAAGTTCGGAAGAAAAGGTTCTATGATAAATCTGCGTTTTCCGTTAACGACTTTTACCCTTCGCCGCAACGGAAGAAAACAATCTGCATCAACCTTAGACTGATTAATGATAAAGTCGTAGGCTTTCTTCTCACGATGATATGTAGCTCGCATCACGTACCATTGCTTATCTGGGTCTAGTGCATATCTTACCGACACCTCATTTTGCGTATTATTGAGGGAGACATCAGAGGTAAGTCTGACGTGGGGAGATACTTTTCTATCTCCATCAGGTGCCACATTGACCAATGTTGACATAGTTTTTCTTCTTAGAAAAATTCTTCCTTATAATGTAATCGGACACAAAAAAGCGTGAATCTTCATGTTGTCCATCCCATACATCAAGACTCTAGCATTGTCTATCAAGTTGAACAGACAAACGTTAGAGCCCACGACGATATGATAATCCGTACCATAGATATTCCATAGCTAGCTAGATATATCATACCCGAGAGCATCTACCGTTGCAACGTTCAAGACTTTGATGTATTGAATTTGCTAGATTCGGTGTGTCAAGAACACAGCGTAGATAAACGCCAATTAATATGTCTTAGCTCTTATCTTTCCTACCCATGCCGCATCACATACGCTTACGCTCAGTAGAGCTTTCATACGTTTTGCTCGACGAGTGGTAAAAAAGCTACTGCAAATTTAATAATTATTTTCTAATTGCCATTATTTTTCTTTAAAAATCTTCATTCTTTAACGTTTATTTAAACAATTCGGGAGTATAGTAACTACTCTGCGATGAGTTAATATTATGCCCTATCCTTCGTTCAAAGTCGCAATTTGCGACTTTGAACAAATAGTGTGTCACATGCCATCATCTAGACTTATGACACACAACACTCTATTTATAAGCGTAAGCATCTGTAAACTAGTCGACCGAGCAAACGAAAGAAGACGTTTAATAGGTTCAACGACCTAGGATATTAAGTGCCGAGAGTCTGTTCCTAGAAGATTCCCACTATGCTCAGCAGACCTGCTGAGCATAGTCAGCAGGTCTGCCCACTGCAGTCAGCAAGTCTGCTGAGCCTAGTGTCAACACCCTTTAACCGTACAACTACGCACCCTTTAGTTGTACGACCATATACCCTTCAGTTGTACGACTACACACCTTTTGGTTGTACGACTACATACCTTTTAGTTGTACGACTACACTCCATTTAGTTGTACAGCTTGATTTTCCTCGCCCCCATAACTACAAAATTTGATGTCGCAATTTGCGACATCAAATTTTCAAACTCTTCCTTTGTCAATAGAAAAAGCGAAAATATAGGCTTCGTTGCCCTACAACAAAGGAGTCATATACAATGGTAAATAGACGATTCCATCTTCTATCTTCAAATCCTTATCGTGAAGGACATAAGGAGTAGCCAACTGTTTGCCATATTTATTGATACACTTGGTAAGAGAGGTAAGCGTGTACTTCTTCCCCGACTTTACTTCTATCGGAGAGATATTATGACGGCTTGTAACCGTAGGCTTGGAAATCAGAAAATCTATCTCCATACGGTCTTCTACTTCCTTGGCAGAAGGCTTACTGAAGAAATAGAGTTTGTGACCAGCAGCCCTCAACATCTGGGCCACAATATTCTCTACCAACATACCTTCATTCACCTCTAGCTTATCAAACATCAATTTCTGATATAGCTCAGTCGTAACAATACCCCTCTCATCAAACGCATGACTTATCAACAACCCAGTATCACCCATATAACACTTCAAGGTTGTTCGCTCTTCATTGAGTTTAAGTCCAATGCTAGGCTCCGTAGAATTATAGCAGCAGTTGATGATCTTAGCATCCGAAAGCCAAAAGAATGCCTCAGAATAATCTCGCATACGGGCCTCCAACTGCAAATCTGCTAGCTTAAACTTTTTCTCATGCTTCTGCAACTGGCCTGGAATCTCATCAAAGATAGCTGCAACTTTTGTCTCCTGATTATCGGCATACTTCCGAATATCATTACGATAAAGCCCCAATATGTCTCGCTTTCTCTCATCTACCTGATCGAAATCACCTGTTTCCACGTAGGTTTGTACAGCCTGTGGCATTCCGCCCACAATCATATATTTACGGAAATAATCCAGTGCCCGACGATGAAAGCCCCCCATAGGTTGCTGCTTAGCAAACTGATTTTGAATATACGGCATCATCATCTCATCGCCCATAGCCCATAAGAATTCCTCAAAATCCATCGGAAACATTTCGATGGCATGTTCCTCGGAAGGCAACATGATGTCTTTCACGTTTTTCTTGATGGAAATAAGCGACCCTGTCTCTATGTAGTCATATCGACGATCTGCCACAAGATGCTTGATGGCAGCTCTGGCTCTTGGGCAAAACTGTATCTCATCAAAAATTACGAGCGAATGCGCTTCCTCATCTACATTTTTTCGAGATGTCAGCTTTTTCTTACCATACAACTCCAAACTGGCTAGAAGCATATCTATATCATCCATATATAGTTCAAAGAACTCTATAACCTTAGGATTCACCCTGCTAAAATCCACAAGAAGATAAGAGTCATATTCGGTTTGAGCAAACTTCTCAACAATATAACTCTTTCCGATACGTCGTGCGCCCTCTATCAAGAGAGCCACGTCACCTCGCCTATTTTGCTTCCAATTAAGCAGTTGCTGATAAATTTTCCTTTTCATACCATTACAATTTACACATTTTCGAGATTTTCAAAACTGCGTTTTTACACATTTTCGAGGTTTTCGAAACTGCTTTTTTACACATTTTCGAGATTTTCAATGTTGCAAATATACACATTTTCGAGGAAATCAAAGGATTTTTTCTGCATTTCTTTAAGTTTTTAACCTTTTAAAACATCATAAAGACCATATACTATACCTACCCTAAGCTTTCTCCGTTATTACCAGCACATGGCTTTCGTCGCTCAATGTGGTGGCAAAAATATAAGTTTCGCCGCCATCCTTCAGCTTCAATCGCTTGCGCAATTCTGCTACAGAAAGAGGGAAGTTGCGGGTAGCGATGTTCGCCTTGGTGATTCCTGACAGATGGCGCTTCAACTCCTTTTTATTAAAGGAGGATACGGCGATAATGCGGAAACTTCTGCCCGGGAAGGCGGCGATAGGCTCACGGCTCACGAAAAGATGACTGTTCTTGGAAAGCATCCTTGCATCATATCGCTCGGAAAGAACACCGAAACAGCCGGCTTTCATCAACGAGGCATTCGGCTCGTAAAGATACTGCATCTCTTCAAGGGGGGATGGGGATATCTTCACCGAAGAAGCCTCCATATCCAATTCTTCGCAGACGAAGCATTGCGCATCATTGACGCAATAAATGCGGAGATTCCCGGCATGTTTTACTTCTCCAGCTGCCGATGAAGCCTCAATTTCGCCCATATTTCGCGCTGACAGCACTAAAAGAAGCTCCTTGCACTCATTGTTCACGGAGATGATATGAACCTCTCTTACGTGGCTTAATTCGCTTATGGCACGGTGCCAGTCGAGCATCGGAGAGAGTTTGATGATAACGTAATCTGCCTTCAAAAGCATCTCTTCCTGCAAAACGGTGACATCGGGTGTGCAATCCTTTAAGGATACCACCTTGTTGCCAGCATCGTCTCTACGGGCGGGATCTATGAAGATTAACTTTAATTCCTTTAACGAATGAAGCACTTCTATTCCATCCTCATTCTTCACGATGGCGTTCTTCAAGCCCAAGCGCTCGAAGTTCTCCTTTGCCGCCTCGCAGAGATGAGCCTGACGCTCCACATACATCGAACTCATTCCCAATCGGGAAGCGATGTAAGAGAAATCTACCCCAAAGCCGCCTGTCAGGTCTACAAACTCTATTTCTTCAGAAAAATCTTCCTGACCAGTTTCGTTTTTCACTTCATTAACATTATCTTCTGATTCCGTTAATATCTGTTTCTTTTCAAAAGTGCCTTCATTTTTGGCGAATTCTGAATCAACCGCCCTTTCGCTCACAAATTCGCAAATTTTAGAAAAGTGAGAATCAGAAGCGTTTCCTGCTGCTTTTTCATTTTCTGATGAAGAAACCGGCAAGCCGAGCAGTCTCGCTGCCAATTCAGCCTTATAAAGCGCAGTGGATTCTGAGGAGCATTGCTCCATCGAAATATGAGGGGGATAGATGATGCCATCAATGTTCGCCCAAAGGGGCAACTTGGCACGAGCCATCTTTCGCCCGCGAATCTGGTCGAGGGCGAAAGGCATATCTACTTCCGGATTCTTGCTTCCGAGAAAAGCCAACTGGCGGACATCCTCATCCTG
>ERZ1034680.633-NODE-633-length-16185-cov-17.438562_pt1 | contig 16185 bp, 26 predicted proteins | sample MGYA00520639_ERZ1034680 | MGnify/ENA primary metagenome ERZ1034680 (study PRJEB33766, sample SAMN09781760) | gut metagenome | biome: gut microbiome | host: Homo sapiens | place: Madagascar | study: EMG produced TPA metagenomics assembly of the PRJNA485056 data...
CGGTCGGAAGCTTATCCTTAGAAGTCATTGTGTTGCTTGTGTTCCAGAGAGGAACGAAGTTAGAAATAATTTTCTGTGTTCGGTTTTGAAGGCACGGCAGTTAGTCTGCAGTGTTCATTTGTACTGCGTTTATGCGGCTGTAGTCTAATGGATAGAACGAAGGCCTCCGACGCCTTTAATGCAGGTTCGATTCCTGTCAGCCGCAGAAAACTAGAAACCTTGTATTCTCAACGAAAGTGTTGAAAAACGTTGAAAATACAAGGTTTTTTCATGTTTATTCTGAAACCATTTATCCCTCGTCTGGGACGGGAAATACCACTTTTTCAGAAAAAAGTGGACACGAAGTGGACACGAAATCCAAAAAAGGGCCCCTCAAATTATGGCGCTAAATTGTTTCAGGATGCGTTTGGTTTCCTCTGCGTTCTGATCCTGTAACGTGTGCGTGTAAACGTTCCTCAGTGTGCTGTTTGTAGAATGCCCGCTCCGCTGCATGATGTAGACATCCGGCACATTCATGCCGTGTAAGTAGGAGCAGCAGAAATGCCGGAGGTCATGGAAACGGAAGTGCTCGATGCCGTTGTTCTTCAGAAGTGTGCTGAACGCATACGACAGACCGTTCGGATCATAGTTGGTCACGTATCCCTGCTTCTCAATCAGTTTGATAATACGGTCCGGCATTGTCACATATCGGTCTGACGAGAACGTCTTCGGAGGCTTAACAACCCACTCGCGGTTACTGTCGAGAACCATGTCTTTGCACACGTGAATCACATTCCCATCAATGTCATCCATGGTAAGAGCACATATTTCACCTCTGCGGAGCGGACCAAACGCAGCCAGCATAACAGGAACCTCCAGCTCCGTGCCCTCTGCCAGCGCAACGACACGCTTTACGGTAGCTTCGTCCGGAATATTCAGCGTGCTTCTTTCCTTTTGCGGAAGACGGGGCGGCGCCAACCGGATTCGGTTGTAATCGAGAATGACAGTAATGAAGCCGTAGTAGTTCCGCACGGATTTGGGCTTCATATTCTTCTTCACAAGCTCATCTACAATCCGCTGCAGATGATCTGTAGTCAGGTCATGTATGTTCGTATTCATGAGCCAGGGGAAATATAACGCAAGGCACTTCTGAGCAGATTTGTATGTTCTTACCGTTGCCGGGCTCAATACAGCTTCCCGGGCAAGCAGGAACGCTTCTTCCGCATCTTCGAATGTTCTGTCGGTTACTTCTGACGTCATGGCCTCTTTGTGTTCCAGAAGATAGCGCTGCGCTTCTCGCTCAACCTCTTTTTTGCCGGGGCCGGTGAATGATTTCCGGATCTGTTTTCCGGATGCGGTTTTTACAAAAATTCGAACTCTGTAGTTGCCGGACGGAAGTTTGGTTGCTTTCATGGTACACCTCCTGAAAAATGGGTACAAAAATAGCGCCGGTATTTGAAACGGCGCTCCGGAGGTGATACCATAAGTTTGCATGTTTGGTTCCTCCGGGAACGCAGCCGCTCTGGTGCGCCAACACCGGGGCGGTTTTCTTTATACAAAAAGGAGCTGCAGATTTCCCTGCAACTCCTTCTGTGACCGGTCAACAGTCATTCGCTCATTTCTATACTGCCCGTCAAGGGCTCTGTGATAAGAAGGACGCGGCTGATAAGATGGTTACCACACAGGCAACTTATACTTTCTAAAGTCGCACATCTTAGCAGGCTTACACGTCTCTTTCAACACAGATGGTACAGTAGAAAATTTATGGAGTCAAGGAAATAATCAATACTGACGCAAAAGAAGAACTTTCCAATCATCGGGAAATCCCATTTGTTTTCGCACGTCTTTCTCGGTTAAAATAGCATTCTTGGAAAAAATACCAAAGTAGCCATCTATACGGTTTACCAGTGCGCGGAATGACCTGAAAGGAAGCAAAACTTTAAGTACGATCATAACAGCGAAGAAGTCTCTTTTCCCATACAGATATTCATGAGTTCGAACATTACGTTCGATACCGAGGGACTTGTGGAGCTCCAGATCGAGCAGCGGCCGCTTGGTACGGAAGCAATAGAGGCGGTTGCTGTGCGCACAAAAGTTTCGTACCTGTGTAAGCAACGTGAGCATATTAGAAAGCTCAAAATCATGAACCCTCAGAACCTTTGCGACTATGACACGTTCAGCCGGAAGCATTAGACTATAAAACTTGCTAATCTGTCCAAAAGTAAGGATATTGTTTAGGACCCACAAAGGAACATATCCATATGAATTCAAGTAGTGGCTGATACTAGGGTCACTTGTACGACTAGCGAGTTGCTTTTGAATATCCGCAATGAGCGCAGTGACTTTGCTGATGCCGTCACGCTGGGCAGTATCGAAATTTTGGAGAAGAAGATAGTTTTGATGCCCGTGGACTTCAGAAAAGGCATACGAAATCAGACTTTTGATGTTTGTTTCAATATCAAGGGTGCTCTGCAGTATTGAGTAACGGAGGTTACGGTCAAAAGAATACAATTGATAAATGTCTTCAACGGTTGTGCCAGGAATATAGGCCTCTGGAATAGCCGGCTTCCCAACTTCATCATGAATCAGGAAAGGTTCTTTGTATCCGTTGATAAGATTGTAATATCCATTATGCTGAAGAAGCACTTTAGCTCGTCCACGGAGTTCGCCTGTAGAAAGATCAATCCCTCTGCTACGAAGAAGCTCGAGCATTTCATCGTAATTCTTGAATGTTTTATCCATTGTATTCATCTCCAAAATAAAAAAGACCCGGGGCCCGAAGGACACCCGAGTACGTTCCAAAATGTGATCGACAATCTCTTGTCGAGAACTATATGATAGCAGGTGTACATTCGATTTTCAATACAAAAATTATTTTCTACGGGAAAAGACTCCCTTACCTTAAGGCAAGAGAGTCCTTCACCAGCCGTCGCAGAGACAGCCGTCGTGCTTTTCTCATCTTACCACAACATTCCATCATTTTGTTGAGGCCAACAAAATGATGTCATTGAAATATTAAACGCTGCGATAATGTAGCACCATTTTGGCGGCGCCGACAAAATGGTTTACGCATCAATTCTTGAATCCAATAATGCTTGCTCTTCTTGTCTTTGAACGCCAAGGACAGCACAAACTGCATTTTTGGTATCGTCAGAGGATGATCTAAAAGCATCAATCAATTTAATCTCAATTTCAGAAAGATAGCGCGTGGTCCCGCTACGACCAAGAAGTTCATCAGTGGAAACTCCAAGGGCATGAGCAATCTTCATCACCAGATCAAGATTCATGCTCTTACTATCTCGCTGGAGAATCGAATAGATAGTCGAAGGCGTAACATCAATCATTTTGGCAAGTTCATTTGCATTTATATCTTTAGAGCACATAAGTTCACGAAGCTTGTTTGCAATTCCCATTTTTATTTCCTCCATATAATGAAGATACCACACATGCGTAACTTTACAAGCATGAAATTACTCGAAAGCGTAAAAACGTATTGACAAAATGCGCAACGGCGTATATAAAAGCACTATAGAGATACGCAATAGCGTAGTTCGGAAGGAGGTATGTGCTCAATGGCGTATAAAAATCTGAAAGCAGAGATGGCGAGAAGAAACATTTCAGTATCAGACATTGCCAAGGCAGCAGGGAAATCGGTATCGGCGATTTCGAAAAACATCAATGGCAAAGGGGATCTGACCGTGGAGGAAGGCCTGACCATAAGAGACATGTTTTTTGCGGATCTGTCTATGGATTACCTGTTTGAGAAGGCATAGGCGGCAGCAGGAAAGGGGAATGCAATGAAGGGACTGGATGAAATAATCGAGGAATTTAAGGATTCAGAAGAATCCAAAGCCTTGGATAAGGTGAACGAAAACACAAAGAAGCTCCTGAGCAGGAAAGAGGTAATGGAGGCAATGGCGGAAGTGACGGCAGGTGCCATCGATGCCTCCTTCGAAGAAAAGGACAAGAGTGCGGCAATGATCCGCGCAAGCTTAGAAGGGTACAGGCTGATCGAGAAGCTTTTCCCAGAAGAGCCGGGCGAGAAGCCGGAGCTGAGTGCTTTGGAGGAGTTGCTGTTCGAACAGGCGCATCTCGCAAGGGAGAAGTGCAAAGAAGTTTGCTCAGATATACGGTATGGCAGACTTTTAGAGACACAAGACCTGATCAGAAATGCGGGCTTACAAGAAGAATACGACGCATGGAAGGAGGAGAAGGGCTATGAGTAAGATCCGGATTTTAGCTCTCCCGTTCTACCGGGAGCCGTACATAACAAATATCGAGAATTCGCTGAAAAACATGCAGAACTACGTCGGCGGTTACATCGAGACAGTGACAGTTCTGAAAAATCCGCAGGTCATATTGATCTGCGACGAGGAGGGGTTGCTTAAGGGCCGCGCGGTGAATCCGAGTATCCCGGACTTAGACGAATACGGCGGATGGGCGCCGAAAATCGTAGGAGACTGCTTTTTCTGCGGAGTGGGCAGAGGAGAGTTTGCAGATCTTCCGGATGAGTGGAAGGACGTGCTGCTGAAGCTTGCCAAGGAAGCATACCGAGAACATGGAGGAGCGATATGCGTAAACATGACACAACATTTGCAGATGTCATAAAGGGCAGAGCCTCGTTCGCCGGGCTCAAGCTGTGCGATGTGGAGAAGAAAGCGGGCATCCCGCACTCGACCATGTGGAGACGCATGGAAGACGGAGAATGGACCCGCACACAGATCCGGCAGATGCACCGGTTTCTGCATTTCACACCGGAAGATCTGCAGATATTTTTGGAGGGAAAGTAATGAGAAACGGGATCATATCGTGGATCGGCGTCCTGTGCCTGACGGAAGCCGTAATTTTATCCGCGATTTTTGAGCTGCAGGAAGCTGCAGCGGTGCTGTTCCTGATCGGGATGGTACTGACCGGTGTGGCTATTTTGCTGGACAGGTTTGAGGAAGCCAGGAAGAGGGAAGAGAGAAGACAGCGGAAGTATAGAAGGCACTATCAGGATCATGACATGGAAGATGCGGGGTGAGAGATGAGGACAGTGCTTATAGGTGGTTTCGTGGTGGCTGAGATGGGGTGTCTGATCTGTGTATGGCTTGAAATGTTCATGGAGAAACAGGCTACCGGCTATGAGGAGCAGGATCCGGGCAGGTGTTACGCTCTTACGCTTATGACGATGCCATTACTCATGGGGATGGTGCTGACAGGAGAACAGGTAACTTTCTTCGTGGTGCTGGTGGTGATTTCAGCGATTGATTGGGTGCTGATATCAAGGCGACCAAGATCATGGAGGGACTTTGCATTAATAAATGCAGGCGTGGATATTATGGCGGTTCTTATCTTGGCAAGTGGTTAAAGGAGAAGAAATGAAGAAGATCAGGGTACTTTTTTGTCCGGTGAATGCGAAGCCGTACATTGTAGGGCTCACCGATACGATGGAAACGATGCAGATGGCGGTAGGCGGAAAGGTGAAGGCCGTGAAGATGCTGTCAGAGCCGCACGTGCTGATGCTCTGCAACAGCCAGAACGCGGGGGAGCTGAACCGGAACCTTCCGGACATGTCACTTTTCGGAAGAGCGGGGGAGAAGCTGGAAGTCAGAGGAGATGTCATTTTCTGCGGAGTGAACGGAAAGGACTATCTCACCGATCTGCAGGAGTCCATGAAGCGGATTCTTAAGGATTCAGCGGTGGAAGCATTTGAGAAGAAGTGATTTTGCTCCGAAGGGTTCGACTCCCTTCCGGAGCATTTGACCAGGGCAATGCTCCTGGTCATGGGATGAAGGAGGTGGACGCACGGACACACCTCCACGGGAAACCATAGATCTGTGCGCTGACCGCTTCAGCAATAAAAGGCGGACCCGCGAAGGACAGCGCGGGTACTGCACTCACAAGGCAGGCTGCTCTTCCCCTCAGCAGCGAAGGTTCGAATCCTTCTGAGTGCGATTAAGGAAAAGAAAGGAGGAAGGAATGGATGAGGAGAGAATCCCATGCTGCCCGATCTCGATGGACACGCAGCGGGAGCGGATACGGATCTCCGGGGAGGACTTCTGCCGGAAGATCTGCGGAGAGCGAAAGCGGATAACTCTGGAGCATCTGATGGCAACGCCGGATTGTGGCCGGATCTATAACCGGCTGAAAGCAAAAAAATGAAGAGACGGTTCTGGTAAACCGCCTCTTCGGGAAATGCAATAGCGCCAAAAGCTATACAACATCTAGTATAGCGCATTTCCTGAAAACCACAAGATAAAAGACAGGAGAAAGCGGGGCGGTTCCGCTTTCGCGACGCGGTAAAGTAATCCACTTTACGACCATACCAGACAGGGAAGCAGGGAAATGCGAGGGATAGAGAAGATCATCCGTGCAGGGAGAGTGATGGAGATTCAAAGACTGATCGCTCCGCGCTACGGGATGAGAGGAAGGGGAGGACCTCCGGAGAAGGATTCCCCGGAGAGTACGAAGAGAGCGCACATCAAAAGGACCGAGGCAAAGCTTCGGTGGAAGCTGAACACCAATTTTGAAGACGGGAAGGATGCGCTGGTGACTCTCTCCTGGAAGAAGGCAACCGCACCGGAGAATTCGGAGGAGATGAAGAAACGATTCCGAAACTTTCTCAGGAGACTGAAGACCAGATATAAAAAGTCCGGGAAAGAGCTGAAGTATGTCATGACCATGGAAGTAGGTCCGAAGGGGTCCAGACACATCCACATGGTTCTGTCAGATGCAGATCTGAAGGAGCTCCGGGAGTGCTGGGAGCCTGGTCAGATCGTGAACGTGGTTCCGCTCAACTCGGGCGGGCAGTATGCGGATATCGCGAGTTATTTTGTCAAATACGGGTTAAAAACGCAGGAGACGGAAGGACGGAAAGTAGGCCAGTTATATACTCCGTCGCGAAATTTGAAGGAACCGCAGATCACGGTGCGGGTGATTTCGCGGAAGTGCGGCTTCCGGGACCCGAAGGAGCGAAAGGGCTACATGATCGATAAGGATCACACGACCTATGGAGAGTACTCGGACGGGACACCGTATCAGGAGATCGCGTATATCAGGCTGAAGGGGCCGGAACGGAAGCGGACGAAGCACCGGCGAAGGCTCCGGCCGTAGAAAGGGGAAAGATGGAAGAAGAGACAAGGCAGCTCCCGGAGGTGGAGATCTACGTGGAGTCGTCATATAAGAGCCCGGCAAAGAAGTGCGGCGTAACCATGTACCTGATCCAGATGAAAAAGGACGGGAAGCCGTATAAGGACGGGATGGCGGAAATCAATGTTTTCACAGGAACGACGATGCAGCAGGCAGAGCTCCGGACCATGGTGAAAGCACTGGACAGATTCAACAAACCTTGCTGTGTCAGCTTCCGGATGAGTGACAGCTGCACGGCTGCACTGGTGAACCGGGGCTATCCGAAGATCTGGGAGAAGAACGGATGGCAGGGAAGCTCCGGCCAGATAAAAAACAAAGCGGATTGGGAGGATCTGGTAGTGGACATGGCAAGGCACATCCACAAAGGAGACCTCATAAAGACCGGTCCGCATCCGAAGGAAGCATGGATGAAGGAGGAAATCGAGAAGAAGCTCGATGAAATCGAAGCGCCGGAGAATGACCTCTGGCTGCGGAGCAAGAACAGACCCTTCTGGGTGAAAGGAGAATGAAATGTTTGACAAATTCGGAGAATTCAATGGCTTTGAGGAATTGAACCGGGCTGCCGAGGGACTGAAGGAAGAGAAAGACCGGGATGGCTTCCTCATGCTGGCAGAAGAAAACGGCATCGAGAGGGAGGATGCAGTGGATTACTGGAACGGAGACGCGAAGTCCTTTGCCACAGGAACCACAGCAGCACTTGGAAGAATCCATGTGCTGCAGAAGGAGAGTAAGATCCCGGAAGAAGCCCGCACCGTGATCTATGGAATGGCAGAGACGATGTGCGTAGGCGACGAAGCCGTCCAGAGGCAGATCATGAAGAAGGGTGCCAGATTGGACACGATTTGGAAGCACATGGAGGATCTGGCACGGAAGAACAAACAGGGCTCCTGCGGCGTGGCCTGCGGGACTGACGCGGATCTGCGGAGAATGATTCTCTCTGCGCTGGAAGAAGGTGCCAAAAATGCGGAAAAGTGAGCTGGAAAAGCACATCCCGAAGATTTTCCGGAAGGATCCGGTGTCGGAGCTCTTCAAAGTCGGCAGCGAGAATGTCTACATGCTGGCCGGAATAGAGAAATTCGGCCCGTATGGGATAGGTATTAGTGACCACACAAGGAAGATCGCGCATTTTACATGGGGCAAAGACTATATCACGGCAGAGATCCGGCCGGAAGGAATCATCTGGCACCATACACTGGCACAGACATGCGGTATGAACTTCAGGACAAAAGAAAAAGATTCTGCCCTTGCGGAATTCATGCGCAGAGAAAAAAGCAGCGAGTGGGGAATCTACTCGTTCGAAGATCGAATAAACGCAAAGAAAAGAGCAAATAGAGACGACAGAAAGCAGAAGAGAATCGACGACTTCATGGAGAAGAATGTTCCGCCGCTTCCGAACGGATTCACACAGAGGATCCGGAAGATGGGGAAAGACTTAAAGCAGGGCGGGCGTATGGACGTCAAGATGTTCCAGACGATCCGGGACGGCGCGGTGATCGAGCGGATGTTCCAGATCTGCAAGGAAGACCAGAGAATCTGGATCACCGAATTCTGCCGGGCATTCACGGCGGGATATGGGGAAGTGTGGAGCGACTGGTACTACGGCGAGTATTACGGCCGGATTGGAGAGAAGCAGAAATTCTGGCCAAAGAAGCAGGGGCCAGCGTCACTGCCGAAGCGCTATTTTGTCTACGACAATTTTGCTACAGAGGACATGACAAGACAGCAGGAATCCTGTCTGAAAATTATGAGCGGGAAAGCGGATCCATCCTGTGTGCTCATGCTGCTTTACGAGTTCCCGAAGCTGGAGCAGGTGATAAAGTCCGGATGGACGCGCATTGCAGCGGATCTCTGTCAGGGAGAGCACGAAGACAGAAGGGTGGACATAATGAGGCAGCTTGCCCATATGCCGAAGCCAACACGGGACAGGCTGTGCAGGAGCAATGCCGGATGGTGGGCATGGAAGGTTTTGGAGGAGAATCCGAAGCTCTCTGATCATTGGCTGAACGAAATCAGCAGGTGGAAGCTGCCGGACAAGATTAACACAGCAAGAAGAATCGGACAGATGGTCAACTTAAATCACGCGCTGACACTCATTGCAGGAACCGGCCTGACAAAGAACAGGATGGACAAATATCTCGATTACCTACGGATGGCACAGGACAGCGGACGGGATATCCACGATGAACTGATCTACCGGGACAAGAGATGGGAGGAGCGCCACGACGCCTATCTTGAAGAAATCAACGCCAGAAAAGACAAGGAATGGGAGCAGGAGAGAGAGAAGAAATTCGGAGCGATCACGAAGGATTACGAGAGAAACAAAAGAATCTTCGAATGGCAGCAGGACGGCACCTGCATGGTAATCCCGAAGTCTTTCCGGGATATCGTGAAAGAGGGAAGACTGCAGCACCACTGCGTCGGAGCATCGGACCGATACATGGGATCTATGGCACGCCGGGAAACGTGGATCATCTTCCTGCGACATGCGGATGATCCGGAGACACCGTGGTACACAATCGAGACGGACGGCAAGAAAATCCTGCAGTTCTATGCGGCCTATGACCGCCAGCCGGAAAAAGAAAAGGTACAGAAGATTCTGCAGGAGTGGATGAAATCCGTCCGAAGGAACATGGAAAGAGAAATAAAGGCAGAAGCCGGAAAGAGCGGAGAGGAGGAAAACCTGCAGGCAGCAGGATAAAAAGTATGAATCAGGAAATGCTAATGAAGTACGGCGGATACGGGGGATTTAAGGCGAAACTGGATTTTGTCATAAAGAGAACTGCCCTGGATTTTGTCCAGATCGGAAAGATGCTGAAAGAAGCAAGAGACACAGATATCCTAGAAGCTTCCGGTTATTCAGGAATGGGAGAATTTGCAGAGAAGGAATACGGACTTCGGCCGGATCAGACCTCCCGTTTCATCGGGATCTACGAGAAATTCGGAGATGCGGACGGAAACCTTCTGCCGCAATTTGAGGAGCACGGGCTGACAAAGCTCTCAGAGATGCTGACGCTTCCGGATGCCGTCGCGAATGCGATTCCGGCCGATCTCAGCAAAGAGGAGATCCGGGAAATTAAGGCAGAGGTACAGGAAGAGCAGAAGATCACGCCGCTCGAGGTGGCGATGGAAGGAAAAGCCGGAAACGACACCATCTACGAAATGGTAAAAGCCTATTTTCACGGATATCCGGAGCTATACAGATCCTGCCGGAAAGCATGGGAGCATCCGGACGGACGATCTGCCAAAGACACCATTCTCGACATGCTGATGCCGTCCGGAGTGGGAATTTTAGAGTCCCGTCCGCAGGGCATGGGGAAAATCCTTTTGACATTTAAGGGAACGGAGCAGGATCCGGCACTCACACAGATCCGGGCCGAGAAAACGGAAAGTATCACATGGGACGATCTGTACGCCACTATTTCTTACGTTCTGATCGGCCGTGATTCGCCGGAAGAGAACTGGGAGGCGGTCTACGGAGAGCCGATGCCGGAGGAAGAAACAAAGGAACCGGCTCCCGAGGCAAAAGTGAAAATTGCGCCAGCGCAACCGGAGCCAAAAGAGGAGAAAACCGAAAAAACGCCGGATTCCCCGAATGCGGAGCCGAATCCGATGCCGGAACCAGAGGAACACGAAGAACCTCAGCTCCGCGGCACGCAGGATGACCGTGATTGCATCAAAGTTATCAAAGACAAGACGGGATTTCTGGAGATGCTCTTAAAGGACGTGAAGCGCCTGAAGCCGGAAGAGGAAGCATGGAGTATTGAGGATCTGATGGAGAAGGTGGAGAGCGCAGGACAGGAGCTGCAGGCAGCTCTGATCGACTTTGCATCAGTCAGAAGGAAGGAGACGGAGAAATGACAGGAACATGTAAATTCTGCGGGCAGGTACGGGAGACCTTCGTTCCGGAAGAAATCGAGGAAACACAGGAAAATCTGGACCGCCTTGCCACAGAGCAGTGTGACTGCGAGAAAGCGGAGAAGGAACGGGAAAAGCGGCAGGCAGCAGAGAAAGGGAAGAGCACACTGAAAAAAATGCTCTCCAAGTGGCCGGAAGCGGCGGAAGAAGCCGAGGTACTGGTGAATCTGATAAGCAGTGGAGCACTGGACGCGGTAACACTCAAAGTACCGGCAAGCACCACGGTCAAGGTGAGTGTGAACAGCAAGGGCAACATTGTGGTAAACAAAACCACGACAATTCAGGAAAGGCATGAGCTGTGAAGAAAAAGAGCATTGTCACGTCCTACATGTCCGTCTCTTCTATTTCCGGAGAGCCGGCTGAAAATACCCACCATCTGATTTTTGGCGGAAACATGCGGAAGCTGGCCGACGAGGACGGTCTGACCATTCCGGTGACGGCGTGGGAGCACACGGCCGGGCCGGTAACGCAGCGGATTCATGACAATTCGATGGCGGAATCCCTAAGCAAGATACTGGGGGAAATCGCCTGGGAGAAAGAATTCTATCGGAGACAGTGCACGAAGGACGACGAAGACCCGGCGCGGGACGCATTCAGGAGGAGATATGGAAAAAACTTTGTTTAGCGCGGCAGCAGGAGCGGCGGTCATAGCACTAATTTTGATGATCGCAGTTATATCGGGGACAAGATACGAGGAGTACAGACCGGCAGACTACAAGGGAGAAGGAAGATGAACAGAGTTATTTTGATGGGCCGTCTTACCAAAGACCCGGATGTAAGGCAGTCTCAGGGAGCGGAGCCGGTCACAATCGCAAGATACACGCTTGCAGTCGACCGCAGAATGAAAAGGCAGGACGGGCAGCAGAGCGCGGATTTTATTTCCTGTGTGGCATTCGGCAAGGCAGGAGAGTTCGCGGAGAAGTATCTGCACAAGGGAACCAAGATCTGTGTGTCCGGACACATCCAGACGGGAAACTACACAAGACAGGACGGAACGAAGGCATATACGACAGATGTAGTAATCGAGGAGCAGGAATTTGCGGAGAGTAAAGCGGACAGCGGAAGATCTGCCATGGATGATCAGATGGCTGCACAGTACGGCGGGCAGGGAAGCCAACAGGCATCAGGAAGAACCGGGCAGCAGGATGGAGCGGGGCAGCAGGGATCATGGGAGCAGAGTGCCATGGACGGGTTTTTGAACATTCCGGAAGGAATTGACGAGGAGCTGCCATTTAACTGAGATATCACCCAGAGAAGGAAAATCTTTCTCTGGGCATTTGTGCGTGTAGAGGGCAAGGAAGTGAAGAACAGAGTGTTGAGCGAAAAGAACAGGTATCATCTGCCGAAGGAAGAGTTTCTGACGGTGCTGCACTTTTCTCAGCAATATCCGAACTGGGTGCAGGAGCTTCGCACGGAGCCGGACACCAGCAAGGCCATCACCTACGATGAAGAGCGCGTGCAGACGTCTGGAGGCTATGATGCCTGCTCTGAGACTGCCATGCGCCGATATGCGTTGGCTAAGAAAAAGCAGTTGGTGGAGGATACCGTGCGCGAAGTAGCACCGGAGATCTATGAGTATCTTCTTCTCGGCGTGGCGTATGGATGGACATTCTGGCAGCTGAAGCAGCAGGGAATACAGTGCGAAAAAACGATGTATTACGAGAGACGGCGGAAATTCTACTACATTCTGGCGCAGAAGATTTAAAGCGGGGGAGAAACCTCCGCTATTTTCTTATTGACAAATATACACAATGTGTATATACTATAATTAGTTCAAAGGAAAGGAGGTGAAAGGATGAGGTGAAGAAAAGAACAAGAAAGGACCTTGATTCAGTAGCGAAGCTCCTGGCAAGCATCGCGGCTATCATCGTAGGGATAGCGGAACTGATCAAAGTCCTCAAGTAGTTCAAGGCGGGGAGCGAACGCTCCCTGCTGATTCCATTATATCTCATCCGGCAAATATGAAAAAGAAAAACAGATGGATTGTAGAATTGATGGCAGCGTTCATTTTCTTCTTTGCAACAAACAGGAGCCTTCCGGCAACAATTTTGTTGATGGCAGTAGGAGCAGTTACTGCGACGGAAGCAGTCTGTGAAATAATAAGGAGGCATAGAAGATGACAATCAAAGAAGCCAGAGAAGAAAGGGGAATGAGCAGAAAAGAAGTGTGCGACTGGTTGAAGATCCCATATAGAACGCTACAGAGCTGGGAACTCGGAGATCGTGAATGCCCGGAGTGGGCGGAAATGCTTATTGTGGAAAAGATACTACAGTCTGAGAGAAAAAAATAAAAACGCGGTACTCAGGGGACAAGAAACCGTGTTATTCTGGTAGAAAGGAAAAAGAGATGAAGCAGAAGATACGAGATTGGCTTGGGAAACATATCATATTGGTCATTTGCATCATTGTTATAGCTATGGTTGTTTTGCCTTATATCCTTTTTCCGTGGCCAATAGCTATATTGATTACATTGATTGAACTGCTTATTTTCTGGGTGAGAGATGCCAAACGAAAGGGAACAATATACTGGTCTAAGAAATAATAGAGGGGCAATCGTAACACCGGAGCGACCTGCAGAAGCAGGCCGCTTTTTTGATGCCATGACAACAGGGGGAAGCGGGGCAAGGGATGGCAACAAATCCAAGGTACCAAAATGGAACGCTCCGGAGAAAGTACCGAGCAAGGATGAAGGCAGCTGGATGTGAGTGCGGTATCTGTAAAGGGAAGCTTGGACCGATTCACTACAACGAGCCGAGCAACGCAAGGCATCCGCTGTCGTTTGTGATCGATGAGATCAAGCCTGTTAGTCGATGGAAGGAATTCGGCTATGCCTCCGCAAGAGCTGCTGCAGAGGACTGGAATAATCTGCAGGCAGCTCATTATTATTGCAATGCTTTAAAGAGTAACAAGGTAGGGCCGGTCATGGAGCTTCAGGTGAGAAAAAGGCCGAGCATAACATCTGCAGAATGGTGATTTCACATTGTGTATATACAGGCATTGAGAAGGGTGGGGGGACGCCCTCCCAGGGGGCCGTAGGCGCCCCCGCGCCGTCCAGCGCCGATTTACCCCCGAAGGGAAGATTTCATACCCCGGTGGTCAATCATGATTTTCTTCCTTGATTCTATATTGTCAGAAAATGAGGTGCTTTTTTGACCGAAAACGAGCAAAAAAAGAGGAAAAATAAAGAGAAAAATCGTCTTACACGCATGCTGAAAGCACTCAATGTCAAAGAGGAAAAGCTGACTTTACTGCAAAAAGTAATTGAACAGACATCTTGGATGTGTGTGAAGCTTGAGGATGCTGCAGAAGAGATCGGAGAGGAAGGGCTGACGGAGCCATATGACAACGGAGGTGGTCAGATTGGAATACGGCAAAGTCAGTTATTTCAAGGTTATGAGGCTCTTTGGAAGTCATATATGGCAGGCATGAAGGTGATTCTGGATGCAGTGCCGGAAGAAAAACGACAGACAACTGGGGCATTCGCAGGGGCAGCAGAACCGGAATCGGTACTGAAGCTGATTCGGACAAAGCACAAGAAGGAAGGATGATTTGAGAGGATCACAGGAGCCGAGAATACGGATATGCCCGGAATATAAGACAACGGACGGGGATGATGCGGCTCTGCTGATGGAGGAATATGGTCACAAGCCAGACGAATGGCAGAAGATGGTAGTAGATGACTGGCTTGGGTTGGATGATGATGGAAATTATATCGTCACAAGTGCCGGACTTTCGGTGCCAAGACAGAACGGGAAAAACGGGTGTCTGGAAGAACGGGAATTCTTCGGAATGACCGTGAATGGAGAAAAAATACTGCACACGGCACATCAGGTAAGAACAACAAAGTCATCCTTCAGGAGACTGGCAGCCATGTTCACAGATCTGCGCCATCCAGATGTTATGGATATGGTCAAATCGATTCGATATACGAACGGCGAGGAATCTATTGAGCTGACCAACGGCGGAAGCGTCATGTATTCGGCCAGATCCAGACAGGGAGGAAGAGGAATAGATGGAATATCGTTGCTTGTCTATGATGAAGCCCAGGAGTTGACTGACGAACAGGCTCAGGCAATCATGGCAACACTGGCGGCAAGTGCTACGGGACACAGACAGATCATCTATGTAGGGACACCTCCGTATCCATCATGCCCGGGGGATGTATTCCGGGCAAGGCGAAGCGTTTGCCTGGCTAATCCAGGGAAACATGATTGCTGGCATGAATGGTCGGTGACCGGGGACAGCATAGATGAGATCGATACAGCCAATAAGGATCTGTGGTATATGACCAATCCTTCTCTGGGGATAAGGCTGGAAGAGGAATTCACAGCAGAAGAGCAGACAACACTGAGTAAGGATGGATTTGCGAGAGAACGACTTGGATGGTGGTCACCGGTGCTTGTGGCGATAACTGACAATGCAATTGATAAGAAAGCATGGGAAGCATGCAAATCTATGGCAACACGTCCACAAGGGAAAACGGCATATGGGGTGAAGTTTACGCCGGATGGATCCGAGGTAATCCTGTGCGGAGCGGTAATACCGAAGGAAGGCCAGGCGAGAATAGAGATCATAGAAAGACGTTCAACAGGACACGGGATACAGTGGCTTGTTGATTGGATCAATCAAAGATACAAGCAGGCATGTTGCGTGGTGATAGATGGCAGAAATGGCGTGGATATTTTATGCGACAGAATACATACAGTCTGGAAGGCACAGAATTCTGTAGTAAGGCCGTCGGCAAGGGAGGTGATCGCAGCGGCGACGCTGCTGATTACGGAAGTGAACGAGAAGACAGTCACATGGTACGGAGAACAGGATGACATAAACGACAGTGCGCTGACATCGATCAAAAGACCAATAGCAGGAGGCTTTGGCTTCGGAGGAGATAATCCGGGGCCGATCGAAGCGGCAGCGTTGGCACTATGGGGATGCCGTAATTCCAAGCGGGATCCATCGAAGAAAATGCGGATAGGGTGAGACATGGCAACACTGAATTTTGGAATGGTAGAAGGACTGCCGGAAGAGGAACAGCGAAAACTGAATAATCTGGTGAGGATCTATAACTACCATCTGGTGAAGAACATTCGCAAGCAGAGATACTACTAGATCAAATAAAAATTAACTAGCCACATTAGATGAAGTTTCTTCTGATGAGATT
>ERZ1034680.639-NODE-639-length-16067-cov-110.980577_pt1 | contig 16067 bp, 27 predicted proteins | sample MGYA00520639_ERZ1034680 | MGnify/ENA primary metagenome ERZ1034680 (study PRJEB33766, sample SAMN09781760) | gut metagenome | biome: gut microbiome | host: Homo sapiens | place: Madagascar | study: EMG produced TPA metagenomics assembly of the PRJNA485056 data...
AGCTCCCGGAACTTGGCTTCCTTGGCTGCGTGGGTGTCCTTCTGGGTCTGCTGGGTCTTGTAGTCGGCCAGTGCTTTTTCAGCGGCTTCCTTGCCGCCGTTGGCTGCATCACGTTCCTTTTCGGCTTTGGCGATGGCTGCGTCCTTCTCATCGAGCTGGTTCTGCAAGGTGTCCGTTTCCTTATGCAGCGCGTCCAAAATTTTCTTGAGCTTGCCGCTGGTGTCGGTCGTTTCATCTTCCAGAATCTCCCGGAGAGTCTTGCGTTCGAGTGCCATGTGATAGTCCTTTCTGCCCTTGCTCGGGCTGCCATGCTTGGCAATAGGTTATTTGCCGGACGTGCTGCCGGTGTGGTGCCGCTTGTGGGGCTTGAACCCACGGCCCCCGGATTAAAAGTCCGGTGCTCTGCCAGACTGAGCTAAAACGGCATAAAAAAGCGGCTGACGCTGTGCGCCAACCGCCGAATATTAAATTTTACGGCCTTGTTTCCACGCTGGGCAGGATGTCTGTATGGAAGTAGAGCTTGTAGTGGTAGGGGTCGGTATGGGTGCCGGTGATGTCCTCTACCACATACATGGTGTAGTCGTTCAGGTAGATGTAGTTCTTGCGGTAGGTGCCTGGGCCAATTTTCACAGTGCACACCAGCTCGTTGTCCGAGTTGTTGGAGATGGACATATAGCCCTCGGCTTCCATAATCACCTTGTCAGTGCGGGCGTTGTAGACGGTGATCTTGCGCTCGCTCTCAAAGTAATCAGCCTGCTTGGAGATGTTGGCATTGGCCTTGGAAGCCTCAGAACAGCCGCACAGCAACAGCGCCGCAAGCAGCATGATAGATGCTAAAATTTTCTTCATGTTACGCCTCCTTGTTTCCTTCTTCTACCGCGATCTCTCGCAGCTCGTCAATGTGATCTTCCACCGCCGGGCGGAGGAACGGGCGGGGGGCCATGCCCCGGGTAAAGTGCCATTTGCCGTTGAAGTCCTTCCAGACCCACGGCGTTTTGCGGCCGTTGCCCTTCTCGGCAAAGATGCCCGTGCCAAGCTCAACATAGACGCTGTAAAAGAGATTTGACCCGATGGTCACGGTCTTTTTTGCAAGGTCTACGGCATAGGTCAGGCTCTGCTTGAGCGCGCCGCCCACATAGCCCTCAATGCCCGTGCTGTCTGCCGTGCCGGTAGGCACAAGCAGCTGGGCGTAGTCCTGCACCTTCATGCCCCAGATGGTCAGCACCCGCTCTGCCCATGAATCCAGAGCTTCATGCAGCTGCGGGGTGTTGTCGGTGAATTTGATGTCGTAGTTGAATTTCATTTTATTGGCTTATCTTCTTCTCCTGCTTTGCATCCTGCTTACAAGCCTGCTATTTCTTGCTGTCTTTCTGTATTCTTTATTTCCACCGGGAATCCCCATTCCCAGCTCATAGTCTGGCTTTGCGTCCCTTTCTTTTTGCCGTCTTTTCTTTATTTCATCCATTTTTGATTTGGATAAAGGCGACACTTTATTGTTCTTAAAAAGTTTTTGCGCCATTTGAGAAGAAATAACACGACTTGGGTCTTGTAAATTTCTGTATTCTCCTCCAGCTGCTCTAAAATAAGTTTGCTTTTCCCCTTGAATAACCACTTCAAATCCGCCCGCTCTCGCAGAGCTGCCCGAACCTCTTTTACTCACGGTAATGTCTCCTTTCGTATTGAAATGGTTTGATTTTGGTAACGTTCCAGTCAAATTCATCCGGGCATTTGCCATACCACAAGATGCCGCTCGGTTGAAGCACTTCCAGCGCCTTGCGGCAGTGCTTGGCAAAGCATTCTGCTTCGTATGGGTCGGATTGTGTGCCGTGGCTCGAAATGCTCACAATGGCGTTTCTGGGCTCTCCGTCAAAGCACCAGTCATAACTTTGCTCGCCGCACCAGCAGAGCGTTGGAATAACGTGGATGCCGTGAGCTTGCCAGTATGCCGCCAGCCAGTGCTTTTTGTAGTGCATGAAAAGCTGCACAGCAAGCGGCATATCGCTGTAAAGCGAAAAATCCGGCGAACATACCGCACCGAACTGCTGCAAAAGCGGGATATACTTGTCTGGATTGTTCCAAAACCGTTCAAACTGGTAATCGTCCTTGTAAAAATGCACGCCTTTTGTGGCCTTGTCTTTGGCTGTCAGCGCATAATTGACCGGGATCCATTCCAGCTTGTCAATGCGAATGTCCGTTTCCGGCTTGATTTCAGGGATTCCATACTTGCCAACGCCCGGAAAAATCATTTTCTCGGTGTTTTCCATCGGCAGAATCACGGTTTATTCCTCCAAGCCTTACTTTTTCTTGAGTTTTCGCCCTGTTTTCCAGTTGTAACCACGCTTTTCCAACGCACGCCGTGCGGCCTGCGTCGATGGGTTGTCGGGATGCCCCTTTGCCTTACCCATCAAAACTTCAACACGGCTTTTTTCTTTGATTGCGCCAGATGCAACGCCCGCTTTGTATTCTGCAATAGCAGCTTCTCTTTTTGCGGAATATTGTGCAGCGGCTTCATGGGCTTCTTTTTGCATTTTCTCGGTCTGTCTGCGTGTCAAACCATGAGGAATACGCAGTTTATCGTCCATATAGTCGCTGATAGGCGAACTCAAACCGCGCTTTGCAAGAAATTCATCAAGCGTAGTTTTCCCACCACTTGCCCTTGTAGAACTACCAGAGCCGCGTTTACTCATTCTTGTCACTCTCCTTTCTACGTTTTCTCTCTTCCGCCCACCACATCTGTTCTTTCTCTTTTCCGCCTTTGGCCTTGTACCACTCGGTATAGGTCAGGTCGGATGTGGTTTCTTTTGTTGTGTTATCCCGCCGCTGGGCGTTCTGCCGGGGGTATTTTACAAGCGCCCCGGTCACTTTGCAGCGGCAGTGGTAGACCATTTCCGGGGCTGCGTTTGGGTCTCCCGGGTACTGTATCTCGTAGCCCTGCACCTTGAATGGCTCGTCAAGGTCTGCGGTCTCCTGATCCAGCAGCCGGTGCATCTCGCGGGTGCGGTAGTCCAGCGTGCTGTTCCAGCGCTTCTGCACCTCAATGCCAAGGGCTTGAGCGTTGCGTAGCTGCTGCATCGTCCCGGCGTTCTGCGCACCGGTCAGGGCTGTGATGGCGTTGTTCATCGCCCAGTGCACCTCGGTGTCTGCCATGCCCTGCACAGCCTGCACCGCAATGTCGTGTACGCTTTTGCCCTGTATGATGCCCTTTGTGACGTACCGATTGAACACCCGCGCATCATAGGTGCGGTTGCTCTCGCTCTTGATGCGCTTGTTGGGCACCATGCGGGGGTTCTCCTTCAGCAGCAGCTTGACCGCTTCGGTGTTGTACAGGGTCAGCCCGAACGTCACGCCTGCGGCCTGTTCCAGCTCGTAGAAGGCCCAGTTTGCGCCAAAGGAAAAGATGTTGTATTGCTCGTCCCGGGCCAGCTTGTAGGCCGTCTCTTGGGCTGTGGTGCAGGTCTGGGTGATGCCGTCCAGCTTGGCGTGCATCAAATCGGACTGAAAGACCTGATTTTGCAGCCAGATGCGGTAATCGTCCTCGGTGATCTCGCCTGCGTCCAGCTGCGCCCGCTTGCGCTCGTCCAGTTGCTTATATTTTGTAAGAAACTCGGTGAGCTGCTCTTGCATCTCCCGGCGGGCAGTGCCGTACACCCGGAGGATGCGGCGGCGCAGGCGGTTCAGCTGGCGGGTAGAGATGCGGTCACGGTCGGTTTGTTTCATGGCTGTCTCTGCCGCTATAGCGGTTTCGGAACACTTGGTCGTACATAATCTCGGCCTGTTTTTCAACTTCATCCTGAGATTTTGCGTTCAGCGCGTTAATAAAAGCCTGAACAAGCGGATAGTCTTCATTCTTACTCATCATTATTGTCCTCCTCGTCTATGTCATCGTCCGTGGTCTCTCTCGTTGCGCTCTCAGCCATCAGCGCGGCCTTGGCCTGCTCCTTTTGTTCCGGGGTCAGGTTTGGCAGCAGGTCGATTGCCATGTCCTGCCCGATGATGGGTGCCTCGGAAATCACCATGCTGACCTGTTCGGCGGTGTTGGTGATCTTGCTGCGGTTGAATGTCGGCATGGCGTTGTCAAAGCCAGCCAGTGCGCAGATCTGCCGGATGAACGGCTTGACCTGCGCCTCGAAGTCGTCCGCGTTCTGGTTCAGCGGCTCATAGGCCGCATCCAGATGGTCGTTGGTGCTGTCCGCGCTGACACAGTGCACATCCAGACCGCCGAAGTCCTCATAGACCCGAGTGTGGAGCAACTCCAACAGAGCCTGCCGGGCTGTCACAGGGATCTCGGTGGTGTAGGGGGTGATCTTGCCGCCCTCGCTGGTGTCTGCTCCTGCAATGTGGTACAGATTCAGCTTGACAAGGAACTCCTGCAGCTCGTCATCGGTCATGCCGTTGAAGTTCTCGCACAGCCAGTAGATCTGCGAAAAGTCCTGCAGGTCATTGCAGAAGCCAGACATCACCAGATCGGTGTTGTCGATGTAGGCTTTCAGCCCCACAAGGGTGCTCTGGTGCAGGTCGGAGCCCCACAGCGGCACAATGGGAAGAGCGCTGTAGTTTTCGCCCTCCACGCTTTCCAGCCCGCCGACGGGTGTGGTGACGGTCACGCTCTTGTATGCCTGCTTCGGCGTTGTCTCCTGCATCACATTGCCGATTTGGCTTTCCGTGTACTCAGTGAAGCCGTCCAGCTCGTACAGGATATAGTGCATATCCGTGTCAGGATTCAGCCGCCAGAAGCGCACGCCTGCTTGCAAAAGGCCTGTCTTTTCATCGTACAGGGGCGCAAACTCGGTCAGCTTGAAAACCACCAAGTGGTTGTTGTTCCAGAAGCCAAAGCTCTCACCGTGGATCAGGGCGAAATATCCGGCTTTCTGGATCTGTTCATCAAAGTTCTGCCCAAGCTTGCCTTTGTCCACGCCATCGTCCGCAAAGACCACGCCGTTGCCGAGGGAGTAGGTCGACCGCTGCTTGTTGAGCCGCCGGAAAAGATTGCTCTTGACCATATCGGGGTGTAGGATGTCCTGCTTTGTGTTTTTTGACAGGCGTTTCAGCATCAAAGCGTAAGCCTGCGCGAAGCGTTCAGCCCCCGGGTTTTTTTGTGCGTCGTACAGGTCGGCATCCAGCGCCATCTTGTACGGTCCGGAACTGCAGTGCTGCTGCACGAACCGCCGGATGAAATCAGGCTGTTCCCCGGCGGCTTGCGCCTGCTGGAAGGTCTGGAATGTGTATGTAGTGCTCAAAATCAATTCCTCAGTTTCACAAGGCGCTTTGTGCGCACGAAATAGCGGATAGCGTCCATGCAGTGGTCGTTGACCTTCAGCACGGTGTCGTCTTTATCCGGGTCCCAAGCGTACACGCCAAACTCTTCCAGCGTGTGCTTGCAGTCTTTGTAGATCTTTAACCGCCCGGTCTGCAGCATGGTCTGAACGTCCAGAATGCCGCTCAGAACGTCGTTTTTTGCGGGCATCTGGGTAAAGCCGTTTTTGCGCAGCTCTGTAATCAGGGGCAGGGCAGAGGGGTCAACGATAATCCTCTCTGGCTTGAGGCCGTTCAGCCATGCTTTGAGGTCTGTAACGTACTCGCCCACGGTCTTTTGCCGCTTCTGTTCGCGGCCGCTGTAGTAGTACTCCCGGGTGACGATCCAGCAGTCTGCATCTGCCTGCTTTTGGAACAGCAGAAAAACCGTTGCGTTCTGGGTGCCAAAGTCGCACGCCACATAAGCGCTCTTTGGAGACAGCTCCGGCAGCACATCAACAACGTGCTTCTTGCGGTCGAACATGTCATATACAAGGCCCTCGGCCACGGTCCACAAGCCCAGAATGTAGCGCTGATAGAAAACGCCGCTGTACTGGCTGCGGTATCTGGCCTTGATGTCCTCGGAAAGCGACAGGTTGTCGTCCATCGTGAAGTGGAGATACATCATCTTGCGAGAGCGGCATTTCCGCACCCACTCAAGATAGAACCAGTGCTGTGGGCTGCCCGGGTTGCAATTGAACCAGAACTTTGACCCGGTGACAGAGCAACGGGCTGTAGCCTGATTGACGAAGCTCTGCGGCATCAGGGCTACCTCGTCGAAGAACGCCCCAGCAAGGGTGATGCCCTGGATCAGGTCCTGGCTGCTCTCGTCCTTGCCGCCGAAAAAGTAAAACTCGTTGGTTCTGCCACCCTTGCTGACGGTCATGCAGTTTTCAGCCCGGTGCTCCTTGACGCTGTAGCCACGGGCTGCAAGCTGCTGCTTGAGCGTCCCCAGCACGTTGCGCCGGAAGCTGGCGATGGTCTTGCCACACATGGCAAACTGCTGGCCGCTGTAGCAGGTCATAGCCCACTGGACGAAAGAGAAGCTCATGGCAAAGGTCTTGCCCGATCGGATAGCGCCATCGGCAATGATGCCGTTGTAGCCGCTGTATGCGCTCTGGGGTGTCCACCAGCTCAAGACCTGCTTTTGCCGCTGGCTGAGGGCTTTCCAGCGAAAACCGTTACTTTTCCGCATGGTCGTCCTCTTCCTCCGGCAGCATCTCCACGTCATCCGGCGGGCTGATGTCTGCGGCGGCGCTCAGAGCCTCAAGCAGGCCATCGTCCGGGGCTTCTATGCCGCTCTGGTCTCCCAGCATAGCAAACTTGTCCACGATGGTTCCAAACGCCGTGGACAGCTGCGGCAGCGTTGCTTCTGCGATTTTTTCAGGGTCTGCCATCGCCTGAAGGTACAGCCCAAGAAGATCTTGTGCTTCCTCGCGCTTGCTGCCTAAGTAGGAAAGCATGTCCTGCGTGTTCTGCTCTTTTTTTAAGGCGCACAAATCCGCGCACTTGGGATTATCTTTCACGATTTTCCGCACGGTGCTTTCTGCCACGTCGTTCAGCTTCGCGGTTCTGGCATAGCTCTGCAGCTGCACATAGTCAGCAACGATCTTCTTTTTTTGCCTGTCTGTCAGCCGCTTCGCACTCACCGCCACCACCTCTCTAAACTCATGCAAAAGAAAAACCGCCCGGAAATCCGAACGGTCAAAATATCGAATGTGCCGCCAGCTGGATTTGAACCAGCACCCACGGAATGGATGTGCGCAGTGGTTGGCTGTGCAGTGATGTTCCCGTGGTGTCACCAACGTTGTCCCGCCTTAAATGGGCGGCGCTCTGCCAATTGAGCTATGACGGCATATAAGCAGCACCCGTGCATTCAGTTCGTTGGACAGGTGTCAAACGGTGGGCGCTGCTGCGTCCGGAACTTTCGCGGCCGGATGCCCCGCTATTGCGTGGCCCCCTCATAGGGCACGCAAGCACTCCTGGCAGGGCTCGAACCTGCAACATGCGGTTTTGGAGACCGCTGCTCTACCGCTTGAGCTACCGGAGTATAAAAGCCGCCCTTGGAATCGAACCAGCCGTGTCTACACACACGCGCCGCGCTCCAAATTGCGCTCAGGCGGTCATATAAAAACAGCCCACGGTTCGCCGCCGGGGCTGTTGGTTGGCGCACATCCTGTCAGGAAAGCTACACCTTGGCAAGGATTCTAAGGCCTTTTCTTGGCACGGGAGGTTGCACGTGCGGCCTTGCGGGTTGTCTAGTCCATGCGCCATACGGTGCGATACGGCGGAATCGAACCGCCTCCTGTCTCTCATGAGCGGCAGGCTGCCTTTGTTTCAGTGTATCGCATAGAAGCAGCCCGCGAAACGTGAAGAGAGAGCAAAGCCCGGTACCTGCAAGCAGAAAAGGAGGAAAATGCCAAGAAGAAACACGTTTCGGAGGCTGCGTGCATCGGTTTGCCTTTTGGCTTTTCCGATGATACAATTTTACACCATGCGATAGTGAAACCGCAATGTAATGACAGTGCAATGTTTTTAAAGGCTCAGCTCCTCCATTGCTTTGCGCCGTAAGACATAGACCATGCGCAGAGAGTAATTCATATCTTTTGCGACCCTGTCCCACGTGAGGCAATCGAGATAGTATTTGTACAGCACCGTGTATGCTTTTTCGTTCTGGATCTGGGCGAGCGCGTTTCTGATCTCGAGGAACAGCCTGTCGCAGACAGCTCTTTGCTCATAAGCACGGCGCTCCGCTTCCTCCTCACGTTCCACCGCTCGGGCAAGGCTCTGGCCATCTTTGCTGCCGCCGGGGGCCGCGCTGAGGCTCTGGGTGATGTGCCGGGTGGCCTCCTGCGCTTCGGCCAGACGGTCAGACAGCAAGTAGTATCTTTTCTCTGCTTCGCGATAGCGGTTCAGCCACGCCTTAACGGTGCAGTAATCGGTTCTGTCCGGCTTTGGCGTGTCGGTGTCAGGTATCCATTTGCGGGTCATACAGCGCCTCCTTCGACGTAAATGTATATTGCGAACACGATCCAGCACACGATAAGCGCAACCAGCCACAAAAATACCATGTGTTCGCTTTCAACCGCCCATTTAATAAAGCGTGCACACAACGCAAAAATAATCGCGACCGCGCCAAGTATGCCAAGCGAATATAATGCAGCAAGCCAAATTGTCATTTTACTCCTCCATTTCTTCAATCTCGATTTCCACTCTTGGTTTCTCCCGATCAAGCTCCACCCGGCTGCCATCGTGGGCGGCGACGATTTTGCAGTTGTCGTCCTCCAGCACGCGGGCTTTTACCAGAATGTCTGTGGTCGCCTCGATAAGGTTTGCCAGATCGACCCGGCGGGCGGTTTTCATGTAGTATACGCACCTCACGTTCACGCGGGCAGAGACAGGGCTGCGCGGCCTTTTGATTTGCCGCAGGCAGTCCGTCTCATAATCCACGTATGCCTTGCTAGGGGCCACGAAGCGCCCGCCTGAGCGGCTTTTGAGGATGCGGGCAGAGTTCTTTTTGGTACGAGGGTCACCGTAGAGGGTCAATTTCACAAGTTCTCTCCAATCAAGTCGTCAATGTGCATCTGCACAGCCTGCTCCGGCACGTCTTCCCAGCCGATGCCGATATAGTCCAGCACACGGCCCCAGCCGTACCAGTTGCCGTTTTCGTCCCGGCAGACGTGCTTCATCCAGAACTCCCACTCTTTGGGGTTGGTCTCCCGTAAAATGTCAAACCGATGCGGTCTGCCCTCGATGTGAATGCCAAAGCCGCACATTGTGCAGCCGGTGCGCTGTGCCTTTGTGGTGTACAGATTTCCGTCCCTGTCCCGTGAGATCTCGCCATATTCGGCGGGAATGGGCACATCCAGGTCAAGCGCAAGCCGCAAAACGTCTTGTCGGTCAAAAATGGCAAAAGGTGCGCTGCGGGTGGTGGTCTTTCCGAAGTAGTTGCAGCCGTGCATCTTCAGGCTCTTTTCACGCCGCCCGCCCTCACTGGCCATAAGGCCCATATAGGGAACGCTGTTGTGTTCACGCGCCCAGTCGTTGCAGGGCTTTTCCTTGAGGTAGTAGCAACAGCGGTCTGATACTTTGAACGGAGCCGCCTGATACCCAAGCGCCGCGCCCTCTGCATCGGCACCGCCGAACAGCTCAAGCCATTTCTGCGGCAGCTTCATTCGGCTGTTTTTCTGCCAGCCGCCATATTCGCCGGTTTCCCCAGTGATGATTGCATGCCGCACGGTTGCGTTTTGCTCTGTCGGGTTTTGCAGCAGCATGATCTTGCCTGCCTTTTCCTTGCTGATGACGGGCCAGCCAAACTCCTGCAGGACCTGCACCTTGCTTTTCAGCGGTTTCAGGAACACGAAGGACGGCGCTTCGCCATCGCCCATCCAGCTTTTGTATTCAGCCTCCATCTCTTCTGCCATCTGCTTGTGCACCTGCTGTACGCCTTTGCCTTCCAGCGAGGAGCAGGACACGCATGTAACGGGCAGCCCGATGCGCTCCAAAAAATAGTGCAGCGTGATGGAATCCAGACCGCCCACGGATAGGTGCACGCCCTTGTCATGCTCTTTTGCCCAGTAGTAAAACGCCTCGGCCATTTCCTGCGCGTGCTCCACCTTGCGCTTGTAATCCCACTTTTGCATCGTCTGAAAACGCTCGATGTTTGCCAAAGAGCCATTTTCAGCCATAATCTCCTGTACGGTTTTCATTTTTTACCCCCATTGTTCGGACATGGCCTTTGCAACGCCCGGAAAAGTCTTTGCCCGGTTCTTTGCGCGGTCAGTGGTAAACATGCCCTTGTGTTGTTCACAATGCTTGTGCGAGTAGGAGCCGGACGGGCACCATGTTGCCATAGGCTCTACGATGTCTGTCGGATGCAGCGGCGGCACACCGCGCTCCCACAGCAGCGTTTTCTTGCTGTAGGGATGCCCATATTCATATGGCTGGATTGCCTGCGTAGGCTTTGGATAATCAAAAATCTTGCTGGGAGTAGGATTCTCAATCACTACTTTTTCGCAGTCTGCCGCCCAAACGGCAAGAAAAAGCGCCTTGCCGCACAATCCCTCATAATACCGGGAAAGATTGAGCTTTCCTCCCTTGTACAGGTGTCTTGCTCCCGCGTTGCTCGTCTTTGTGCAGGGGACAAATGCGATAATCATGTCCCAGCGGGGCACTTCATGCACGGTTCCGTCCATTGTCACGACCTGCCCCCCCTCGATGGCCTTTAAGCAGTCACCGAGAATATGCCATTCAGGATGCCCGCCGGACGGCTCTATCAGGTCGCACGAGTAGGCTTCATGCCCACGGGCACGAAACGCCTTGCACACCTCCTGCGATTCCTCGCAGGCAATCAGCACTTTCACCGTTTTCTTCCTCCCATCCATCCTTCTTTGTCGAAATCGTTGCGGCTGATCCGCTCTGCCGCGTGGTTCCCGTTAGTGTAGATGCGCTGTGCTTTTAGCTGACGCTTGTACTCGGCGTACTTCGGGCAGCTGTCGTGGCAGATCGGGTGCCGGTCGGGGCAGTCTTTACATGTCGGGTTGGTCATGTTCGGCTTCCTCCTCGTCAAACCAAAGGCGCGTTCCGCATCCGGGACAAAATTTGTCAAGGTAATAATCATCGTTGCATTCATACCCGCAAACGGGGCAAATTGTCGTACATGCTCTTTCGCGCCAGTAAAGTTTTTTGGGACGTTCGTCCGGCCGTTTAGGCATGGGCATCCAGACCGGGAGGTTTTCCGGGAAAGCTGCTACCATGTTCCACGGCCAATTTGTTATGAAGCCGTCGCTGGGGTTGTTGTTGATGCTCAGGACGTCGCCGACTTCATTTGCATCAGCCTCAGTCGGTGGCTCTTCTGCGGTCTTGCGCCAGCGCTGGACATCTGGGACGACTGCCGGTTCGTCTTCCAGCACATCCATCGCGTCCATAATCTGACAAGCGCGGCATCTTACGCCGTTGTAATTTTCGCAGCCACAGCAATATGCCGCTTTGATTTTTGCGATGGCTTTTTCACGGTCGATGAATTCACTCATTTTTTAATCTCCCTTTCTTTGTTTTCGCAGGCGTTCCCGGCTGTGTGCCAAAAGCTCCGGGCTTAAAACACCATTCCCGGACGGCTGCGCCCTGTCTACGCGGTTGCCTTTTGCCCGGCTTCCGCCGATTGGGCAGAGCTGGTTATACTCCGCAGCGGTCTTGTAGCCCAGTCTTTCCGCTTCTTCCAGTGCCTTGCGGACATACGCCCAGCTGCTGCCGCCCAGATCTGCGCACTTGTCTATGACCGCATACACAAGATCTGCATCCATGCGCTCTATGTATCCGGTCAGTTCTTTTTCTCCGGTCTTGCTCAGCTTGCCGACGTTATCCCGAAAAAAATCCACCAGATATTTCGTCGTCCTCGTCCCTGTATAGGAGGAGTCATCTTTAGATGACGACGACTTATCTATATCTAATATCTTATATCTAATATCTGTATGGACATTTTTGTGGACATCCTGTGGACATTGTCCACAGTGTTCTGCTTCAATTTGACGCTGGTTCATTCTTTGCAACTTTTTTTGTGCTGCATAATCGGTCTCGCTTCCGACCATTTCAGAGTGGTTTGCAAGCACCAGCGTGCCGTCTTTTTCCTGATAAATCAGCCCAAGTTTCGCGTAAAGTCCCAGTGCAACGCGCACCGTATCGGTAGAAAACCACTTAGTATCGCGCTGAATCTTGTCCACGTCATAGGGAACGATCACTTCGCCGATCTGCCGCGAAAGCCTGCCGTTGGTGTTGATAGTCATAAGGCAGAGCATCTGGTACAGCACCACATAGTTTGCGCCGTTCTTCTGCCCCATGAGAAAATCCACCGCATCAGACCGCATAAAGCTGTCTTTGAGTTTCAACCAGTAGTATCTTTTTCCGGTAGCCGTATGCTTTCACCTCCTTTGCACGCCCGTATAGCCGGATAGCACAGCTTGCGAAATCAGAAGGGGAGATCTCCATCGTCCGAAATCGTGGCAAAGTCGTCCATGCTCCCCTAATCATACGCGGGAGCTGGCTGCGAGGCGCTGTGCGCGGCATTTGCTTCCCGCACATGGGAATTTGCCGTCTGCTGCTCATAGGACGCTGTGGCAGGCTTGTCTGCGGTCTTGGAGCCCGCAAAGCTCACATTGCTGGTCACGACCTCCACGGCGGTGCGGTTGCTGCCGTTCTTGTCCTGATACTGGCGGGTCTGCAAGCTGCCTTCAATGGCAATCAGGTTGCCCTTCTGGAAATACTTGCACACGAACTCGGCCTGCGCACGCCATGCCACGATGTCGATAAAGTCCGCCTGTCGCTGCTCGCTCTGCCGGGCAAAGTTGCGGTCACAGGCAATGCGGAAGCTGCACACGCTGGTGCCCTGCTGGGTGGTCTTGAGTTCCGGGTCGGCCACCAATCGGCCCATGATCGCTACGACGTTAAGCATGAATGTTCGCCTCTTCCTCGGCACTGTCACCTGCGCCGGATTCATAATCAACGTTTGCGCCCATCAGAACTTCCGGGCATTCAGCACGGGCAAAGTATGCTGCAGCACGGTACTTGAGCATCATTTCGGTCATCTTGGGCCAGTAACTGCCGTTCTTGTTCCACCATCCGGCATCCTTTGCCATTTTGACGGTGACTTTAGGGCCTTCAACATTCTCGCCGGTAAGCTTATCCACGCCAATCAAGCGGCAACCCCACGAATCGGTACCTTCCTGTCCTTCCATGCGGTAACGAGTGCGGCCTGCAAACTCACCGCTGTTGTCAATCAGAGCCTTGCAGCTTTTGCCGCTCCATGTAGGCTGACCATGCACAACGTAAAGATTTTGCATCACGAACAAGTACGACACGCCCATGCGCTGGGCCATGTCACAGGCAATGGCGCAAGCGCCAATGTTCCCGGCGTAGGTTTGAGGAAGCATCCCATCCGGCAAATTGGCCATTGCAACTGCCTTAGATTTTGCCAGCTGCCAAATGCGTTCATCTGCGGTCAGGCCCTGCACTTTTTCTGCATAGCTCTGCGGACGCTGAGCTGGTGTTGCAGCGGGGATAACGGCAGGGGGTTCTGGCACAGAAACGGCGTTCATCTGAAGTTGCTCAACAGGTGCTTTTTTGATTTCATTTTCAGGCATGGTGAATTTCCTCCTCAGTATACTTTACATCAATGATGTGCGCGTAGCGCTTAATTGCGTCCAAATCGGATTTTGTGCAATGAAAAACAACTTTTCGGTCACGAGCTTCTTCTTTGCGGGTAAAACTGTCAAAAAAATTATCATCGTATGCATCGCACTGTTTGCGTCCATAAGCAATCGAAGGCTTAATCAAATTGATCTCATACGGGTTCTGCTGGGGCCCCTTGTAATCGTCTGGCAATCCCTTAATAACCGCTTCGCGCAGCAGCGTTGTGTACTCAATACTATAACAGCGGTCAATGCTTTCAAATGGTTCTGGCATAATCTCAGCGCCACCCGCAGCGTGGATAATGTCAATATCACACATCAAATGCCCAACCTTGCGGTAAATGCAGTCGATCACCGAACGACTGCCGCCAGCGCCATCATCGTACAGTACACCGTTCTGGGCAAAGCTGGTAAAATATGCCACCGCGTGATTGATTTCGCTTGCCAACTCGTTCCCGGTGTTAATAAGTCGAAAAAGCATGTGCTGCGGGCCGATGTAGTAATAAATACCTTCGGCTTTATTAGAAAGGTCTTTGACACGTTCTCGCTTCGTCATGTATTTTTTATCCTGCATAAATATTCACCTCGCATACACAACGTTCATATCAGCGTCAAACGCTTTGTACAGCTGCTCGGGCTTTCTCTTTGCCAGCTCATCGGCAATCGCAATTGCATCCGAAACAACCGGAAATTGCTGCTGCAAAACAGGCGCTGGAGGCTCTTGCTTCACATCGTAAATTCTCAAAAGTGCCACTTGTAAAACCTCCTGTTTTATGTTATTTTTGTGGTGATGGGCGGCGAAACTCATCACCCTTTGAGCTTGTCCGTGTTGGCGCACGGGCAGGCTCTTTCTTTTTGCCCGGTCATAAGTTGAACAGCTTAGAGAGAAAAACTGCCTCCTTGTCGGAAAAGCCGGTCATGTTGGTGATAAGGCCCAGCTTATAGCGGACAATGGCAGAGGATTTCATGAGCTTACCAAACTTATCCATCAGATCTTCCACCTCCGCGTCCGTCAGATTCGTGCGAAGTTTCACCACCATGCTCTCAATCGTTGCCATCATGAGAAGGTCCTGAGCATGGATGGCGTTTTTGTCGGGCCCCTCGAAGTCAACGGAAACCATGCCGCCGTGTTCTTCAATGATAATTTTCATGATTTTTTCCTTCCTTTTCCTCTGGTGCGCGGTGGGGGCAGTTCAGCCTCACAGCGTCGGATGCGTTCTTTCTCAAAAATGTACTTGCGAGCCCGACGCCTGCCGTTGCGGCTGTGGCAGCTCGCAGACGCAAAGCTGTTTGCACTTTTGTAACCCAGCCGTCTGGCACACATCTCAGACGTACCGCTGGCGATCAGTTCTCCGGTCTTTGCGTCATACACGGTGTACCGCATAACATGGTGGACAGCGTCAGGCATACGTGATCTCCCCGGACTCCTCTTGCAGCATCTCCCGCACGTTGTCCATTTCTTCGGCGCACATCTCCCAGACGTTTGCCTGTGCGGAGTATCCAGCCCGGATAACAATGTCGTCTGAGGCTTCGGCTTTTCGCCTGCAGCGTTTGGCAAGACGCGTGTAATATTTGACTCTGCCCTCAACGTACTCTTTAGCCGTCATCATGCCCCACGCTCCTGATTCTCCGGGTATTCCGGGTTGCGGGCGTGGGTGCGGTTGATCTTGCCGTACTTGCGCCGCTTTGCGGCTCTCTCCCTGTCCTCTGCGGCAAATCCCAGACGAGTCAGCAGAACAGCGGCCAAAATCAGCACCAGTGACACCGCAAACAGCGTGCCGGAGATGTATCCGGTGGTCTGCGCGGTGCCCTCTGCGCCCATAGCTGCGCCCATTCCAACGCCGCCAAAAATGACGGCCAGCCAGTAGTAAGTAGTAGATTTGAGTTTCATTTTTTCGGATCCTCCTTTGTGTAAACCTTTTCGAGCTTGTAAAAGTCCTTCACCCACGCCATAAATCCGGCACGTGAGATCAGCGGGGCGGCGCTCTTGGTGTCAATAGACGGCACCGCCCATGCCGGGAAACTTCCGGCCTGGATCATGCTGGTAAAAATCGGCTCGCTCACCGAAATGTTGTTATCACGCATGATCTGGCAGCACTCTGCAATTCCCATGCTCGGCTTCACTACCGCACCCCTCCTTTTTCTCTCTCAGCTGCCGCTTCATCTGGATGTGCTCCAACCGCTCCGGCTGCCTTGCATCCCAGCGCTGTTCAAGCCAGCGCTTGTTGTAGTGTCTCTTCATGGCTTGACCTCCACAAACTCGCCATTTTTGAGGGTGTACCAGGTTTTCTCCTTGATAACGGATCCGTCAACCTTCGCCATTTGGGCACAGATCATGTGGCCGTCATCATCGTACTCGGTCAGCACCAGATAGCAGCCCAGTGCGCCGCACGCCTTACCGCAAGCACCGTTTACAACGGCAATGCTATCTTTGCCGTCTGCTTTTGCGCTGCAATAAGCCCCAGTGGCTGCCGCCGTACTGTAATTGCCGCTGGAACCCGCCGTGCTGTAATTGCCGCTGGAACCCGCCGTGCTGCAATTGCCGCTGGAACCCGCCGTGCTGTAATTGCCGCTGGAACCCGCCGTGCTGCA
>ERZ1034680.641-NODE-641-length-16043-cov-35.145672_pt1 | contig 16043 bp, 13 predicted proteins | sample MGYA00520639_ERZ1034680 | MGnify/ENA primary metagenome ERZ1034680 (study PRJEB33766, sample SAMN09781760) | gut metagenome | biome: gut microbiome | host: Homo sapiens | place: Madagascar | study: EMG produced TPA metagenomics assembly of the PRJNA485056 data...
AGGTTTAATGGGGGGGGCGGGACGAGGCTGTTGAAAAATTCTCCGATGACGCGGGACGCGGCTGCTGAAAACACCCCGACGCGAGACGCGTCGCCCCCATTAGTGCTTGCGTTTCTTCAAACACCAAACGCCATCACTAAACGCCATCACTAAACGCTATCACCCAACGCTAGCTCTAATGGGGGCGATGCGTCTCGCGTCGGGGCATTTTTCAACAGCTTCGTCTCGCGTCGGTTTTTTTAGCAGCCTCGTTCCGCTGGGGTAGTGAAGGGTAATATACAAAACTCTACTAAATAGGTCGTCTCGTTATTGATGCCAATTTTGATTACATAAGTGTGATTAGTTCGATTTTAGGCCAGGCACCAAGTCGGTATGGTACTCCGCCTCCGATGCCAGTTGAGACAAAGAGCTGCTGATGGCCTTTGGTGTAAAGTCCTCCCCATTCGGACATGAACCATGCGGCGGGCGAGAAACTGCCTACTTGCATTTGCAGGGCATGTGTGTGGCCCGACATGGTGAGGGCAATGTTGGGGTACTTTAGCACACCATGGCGCCAATGCCATGGGTCGTGACTTAACAGCAGGGTGCAGGCATGCGAGGGAATGTTCTTCATGGCCTTGTCGAGGTGGCCACGTGTGGGAAATGGCGGTTTGCCCACATTTTCGACTCCTGCCACGTAGAGTGTGTCGTCACCGCGCACAATGTGGCGGCTTTCGTTGAGCAGCACTTGCCAGCCCATGATGCGTTGCGAGCGTATGATGCGCCGGATTTCGGTTTCCCTCTCCTGAGGTGAGAGCCCGGGGTGGTACATGCAGTAGTCGTGGTTGCCCAACACCGACATGACGCCATCGGGCGCATGCAGTTTGCCAAGTATTTTAATGTATGGCAGTGTTTCGCTCGAAGCTGTGTTGACCATGTCGCCGGTGAACACGATGAGGTCGGGGGTGAGCTGGTTGATGCTGTCAACCATGCTTTGCATGAGCGACGTGTCGCCCGAGTAGGTGCCGAGGTGTATGTCGGATATTTGCACAATGCGGTAGCCCTTGAAAGCTGCAGGCAGTCCGGCTATGTGTAATGTGGTGTTTTCGACCTGCAATTTGCGCCAGCCCCATGCTGTGCCATACACTTGCAGGGCGGCCATGCCTACTGCCAGTGCTGTGGCCACTTTGTGTACGTTGGGCAGCAAGTTGGGGTGGTGCCAGCAGATGCCTCGACCTATGATGTCGGCCAACACAAATACGAGTTTGGGCACTGCTACGCATATAAGCAGAATGAAGGCCAGTTGCATGAGTGTGGCTGCGCGCACTTGGCATATCAGCAGCAACATGCAGCCCAAGGCCATTAGCGAGGGTAATGCTAAAAGCAATGTGCGCAATATGCCGGTTTGTGTGCGTGTGAAGTTCCACCAAATATACAGGTCTGGCAGAATGAGCAGTAGTAGTAACAGAATGAAAAATCGAAACAATGTGAAATAGCTTTTATGGGGTGGAGGGAGGAATGGGTTAGGGGGTTAGTTGGTTAGAGGGTTAATGGGTTTAATGGCGTTAGCACAATAAATAGTATAAGCATATCTACTTGTTAACCCGTCAACTTGTTAGCCCGTCAACCATTCTACTTGTTAACCCGTCAACCCAAAATTCTGCCAGCGAGTTGTACTTGTATATTTGCTTAAAAAAAGACAGGCAGTTGCCGTTAAGCAACTGCCATGTACAGAGATAGTGTGTGAATTTACTTTTTTTGCTGCTGTTGCTCTTGCCACTTTTCGCGGGCGAACTCTTGCATGTCGGTCACGGTGTCTTTTTCGTCAACAATCTCGGTGCCGAGCATGGTTTCGATAACGTCCTCCATGGTTACGATGCCGCGGAAACAGCCGTATTCGTCGATGATGATGGAAATATGCTCTTTCTTAGCCAGCAGTTGCTCCCATATTTTGCCCACGTTCTCGTTTTCCTGGAAAGTGAGAACTGGACGTATGATGTCGGTAAGGCGCAGGTTGAATTTGTCTTCGGAGAGCTTTTCGAGTATGGTCTGACGCAGTACATAACCCTTGATGTAGTCGTCGTTCTCCTCGTTGTAGACGGGAATGCGTGAGAACTGGCGGAAGGCATCGTTCTGGTAGAACTCGCGCAGAGTCATGCTCTCTTCGGCTATTTCGGCCACCGAACTTGGGGTCATGATGTCGCGAGCTTTCACATCGTCGAGTTTCAACAGATTTTGAATCATTCTGTTTTCTTTCTTTTCGAGCACGCCCTCTTCGGCACCCACAGTTACCATGGCCGACACCTCCTCGCGGCTGACAGAAGTTTGTTGCTTCTTGCCCGAGAAAATGTGTGTAATCAATTCAGACATCAGCACCAAAGGATAGGTGACGATTACCAATACGTGGATAATGCGTGCGCATGGTATGGCCATTTTGCGCCAGTATGATGCACCGATGGTTTTGGGTATGATTTCGGAAAAAACGAGAATGAGCAATGTCAGTATGGCCGAGGTTATGGCAAAGAATTGGCTGCCGAAAATGGCCTCGCTCTGTGCGCCGACACCTGCAGCACCCACGGTGTGCGAAATGGTGTTGAGCGACAATATGGCTGCGATGGGCTTGTCGATGTCCTGCTTGTATTTTTTGAGTAGGGGAGCGCCCTTGCGTCCTTCTTTTTCGAGCATGGACACAAATGACATTGGTGCCGAAAGCAGCACCGCTTCAAGAATAGAACATAAAAATGAGATGCTTAAAGCACCAAGGAGATAGAGGAGTAATAGCCCCATGGAATGTGGAATTAGTTAGACATATGCCCTGTCCCACATACTTTTTTTGATGTGTGCGGATGCCTGTGTTGTGCGTTTGGTTGTGGCAGGCTTTCGCAGGGAGCGGCTGATGGCTTTGGTTAACTTTTGTGTGGCCTTTGCCGCATTTTTTCGATATTTGACTACAAAGGTACAAAATTTATGCGCATTTGTTTGTGATGTGGGGCTTAATTTATTGTTAAGCAAGTGTTTTAACGCATATAAAGGGCAATGCAAGAGGCTTGTTGCGTGTACAAACGCATACGGGCTGAATTGAATTGGCAGCCTTTGGGGGCGATGCCGTGTTCAATTCAGCCCGTATGTGTAAGGTGTGGCAGGTGTATGGTGTGTTAGTAGCCTGCGTTGCTCCAGTGTGTTATTTGACAGTTACGTAGCTTGCCAGGCGCTTGGCTTTGTCGCGCAGTGTGTCGAGGTCGGCGTCAAGCGGCCCGTTGCAAACGACTACGCCCATGCGGCGGCCCACACGTGTGGTGGGTTTGCCAAAGATGCGCACGTCAGCGTCCTCCTCACAAGTGCGTTCAAGTCCTTCGTATTCGGGGGCGTTCTGGCTTTCGATGGGTGAGAGAATGACGGCGCTTGCGCCAATGCGCATTTGTTTGATGCAAGGAATCGGCAATCCGAGCACTGCGCGCAGATGGAGCTCGAACTCGGTAAAGTTTTGTGTGCCGGCCAAAGTGACCATGCCCGTGTCGTGCGGACGAGGTGAAAGTTCGGAGAAGTATACGCCGTCTTTATGGCTCAGGAAGAACTCTACGCCCCAAATGCCGGCGCCTGTCAATGCGCGTGTAACCTTTTCGGCCATGCGTTCGGCTTCGGCCAGGTGTTCGGGGGCAATGTGTGCGGGTTGGAAACTCTCGCGGTAGTCACCGCCTTTTTGCACGTGGCCTATTGGCGGGCAGAACAGTGTCGGGCCATTCTTTTGGGTGACGGTGAGCAACGTGATCTCGCTGTCGAAGTGTATGAACTCTTCGATGATGACCTCATGAATGTCGCCGCGGCTGCCTCCCATGGCATATTCCCATGCGTGCTTGAGGTCGTCGGCAGTCTTAACGAGCGACTGGCCTTTGCCAGATGATGACATCAACGGCTTTACTACACAGGGGAAACCGATAATTTTGGCGTGCTCAACCAACTCGTCGTATGATTTGGCGTAGAAGTATTTGGCCGTTTTCAAGCCGAGTTCCTTGGCAGCGAGGTCGCGAATGGCCTTGCGGTTCATGGTGATGTTGACGGCACGGGCCGAAGGTACTACTTGTATGCCCTCCTTTTCAAAATCGTAGAGGCGCTCGGTGCGTATTGCTTCAATTTCGGGTACGATGAGGTCGGGGTGGTGCTTTTCAACTGCACGCTCAAGCGCCTCGCCGTCGAGCATTGAGAAAACCTCAAATTCGTCGGCCACCTGCATGGCTGGTGCTCCTGCATAGGCATCGCAGGCAATGACATGCTGTCCTAAGCGTTGGGCGGCAATAGTAAATTCTTTACCCAGTTCTCCCGAACCAAGAAGCAATATCTTTTTCATTGTGTAAGGAAATAAATTAAGTGTTAGCTATAATGGCGGACAAGCCCGCTGCGGGTTTGCCTGCTCAACCTTATGGCAAAGGTACTGCTTTCTGTGCAAAGTGGCAATGTTGTGTGTTGAAAATAAAATAGTTGCTCAAAAAAATGTTATTAACACGTTGGTGAAATGCTCGGGTAACGGGTTAACAAGTTGACGAGTTAACGGGTAAGTTTGCCAAGTTTCTTAGCTTAACATGCGAGCATCATGTTCTTGTCGTGCTCAACGACCACCGTAACTTTGCCAAGTTCCTTAGCTTAACATGGCAAGTAGTGTATAGCAAACTTGTCAACTTGTTAACCCTTTACCCCCAAAATTCGTCAACGGGCTTGTTAACACTTTGTTTGTCTGCGGCATATTGACGCCATGGTGCGTGCCGTTTGCTCATTGTCGGGGGCAGGGGAGTAAAGCCTTGCAAATGCAGCTATGTAGAGCAGGCTTTCGGGTTTCGGACTTTTAGCTTGTGGTGTAAAATGTGGCATAGGCGCTAATGGAGTTAAGTATATGCAGGCGGGCAAGTTGGTGTTCAATTGCGTCAATTCATATCGACGATTTATGAACACCAGTTTATCGCTCATATCCTATTAACGCACAATGTGCCATTATATTATGATGGTGTGGTAAAAAAGTGTGTGTTAGTACAGGTTGATATGGTATTGCTTGGCCATTTTGCGCATATTAAGTATGGCATAGCGCATGCGGCCCAACGCGGTGTTGATACCCAATCCGGTAAGGTCGACAATCTCCTTGAAACTCAGTCCCTTGTAATAGCGCATGTACACCATTTCGCGTTGCTCAGCCGGCAGGTGCTCCATAAGGCGGCGCACGTCTGCCAGCACTTGCTCGTTGGCCAACTGGCTCTCGCGTGTGGGTTCGACATAGCCTTGCAGCGTTTGCCAGCCGTTTTCTTTTTCGTCGTTGTACACCAAGGTCAAGTTGCTCTCCTCGCGGAATTGGTCTATCAGCAAGTTATGCGCAATGCGTGTGAGCCATGCGTAGAATTTTCCGCTGCTTTGATAGCGCCCCTGACGTATGGTCATGATGGCCTTGACAAACGTTTCTTGAAACAAGTCGTCTGCCATATCGTCATTCTTAACCAAATATGAAATATAGGAATAGAGCCTATCTTTATATCGTAACAAAAGCTCGTCAAAAGCATTGTTTTGACCAGCACAAAATAGCTTGACCAATTCGTCGTCGGCCATTAGCGTGTAGTTTGTCATTACTTGTAACTTTTATTGTTTCAGAGTAATGTTTTTTCGATAGGCAATTACGTATTTAGAAGTTTGTATGATGCAAATGTATGATTATTTTTTCAGAAAAGTGTGTTCCAGACAAAATATTTTGCAGTGAGTGCCGTTCGTGCGAATATATCTTCAAAATCCGTTGGCGGAATTCTTGGCAGACTTGTCAATTTGTTTACTAACTTTGCCAACCCGTTCTTTAATCAAGACTTCGGGGATATGCACTGCACCAATTCATATCAACTAATATTGCACACCGGCTTATGAATTTATACACAACCTATTCAGACTTTTTGAAAAAGCACTTCGATGGCAAGGTGCAGAAGTTGCCTGTTGATGTAGCCAACACTTGTCCGGTGCGCGATGGCACGATAGCCCGTGGCGGCTGCGACTTTTGTAATGCCCGCAGTTTTGTGCCCAAATGCTGCCAAAATGGGCGCGACGTGCTCGAACAGTTGGAACGTGGAAAGGCATTTTTCATGCGCAAGTACAGCGCGGGGTGTGATGTGAGCTATTTGGCATATTTCCAGTCTGGCACAAACACTTATGGCCCGTTGGCCCGTGGGCGTGAGCTGATAGAAGCCGCTTTGGAGGCCGACGATGTGAAGGGGGTGGTGATAGCCACGCGGCCCGACTGTCTGACAGATGATTGGCTTGATTATTTGCAGCGGCTCTCAGCGCAGACATTTGTCATGGTGGAGCTGGGCATAGAATCGCTTGATGACCAGGTGCTCGAGCGCGTGCATCGCGGACACACGTTTGGCACATCGCGCAAAGCAGTGAACGCCTTGCAGCAACGGGGGGTGCCCGTGTGTGCACACTTGATATTCGGACTGCCCGGCGAGCGTCATGATCATCATGTAAAAACGGCAGAGGCCGTGAATGCGCTGCATGTAGATGTGGTAAAACTGCACCAGTTGCAGGTGCTCAAAGGCTCGCAGATGGCTCACGACTATCAAGTAGACCCCACACAATTCCGTTTGTATGACATGAATGGGTATGTATGCCACGTGGCAGACTTTTTAGAACATCTTTCGCCTTTGGTTGCAGTAGAGCGTTTTGTGTCGCAATCGCCGGCCGGGCAGTTGATTGCGCCAAAGTGGGGCGTTAAAAATGATGTGGTGACGCAGCACATAATGGCCGAGTTGCGGCGTCGTGGCTCGTGGCAGGGAAAGTTTGAGCGAAAAGTGTAGAAAAACACCGCATTTGGCATGCTGCCCTATTCGTGTGTTTGTTAACTTTGCATAGGCTAAGTAATTTTTTAGAACATCTCTGTTCAAGGCAAAAAATCAAGCATCATGAAACGCTCTCACAAAATATCGCTCATAGCATTGCCTCTGATAGTTGTGGCGGTGGTTGTACTCATTATATTCATACCCACACGACAGACCGAACAGTTGCGTGCTGTTTGTCGTGTTAAGGCAGCAGCCTGTTATGTGTTGCCATTGGCGGGCAGTGACACCCTTTACCTCTCGTTGCGCAATGATTCGTTGCAAGACGCCTCGACAGTTCGTGCCGCGGTGAGCGACACGGCCGACCAATCGGGCGCTTTTGTGTCGAATGGTGGCGACATCGTAACCTCTGACGCCATAGTAGGCGGCCAGCCTTCGGTGTTACCGGCCGCACAAGTGCGCCAACGTTTGCAGCAGCTCGACACGTTGCTCGCTGTGCGGCTCGCCAATTTGCAGGGTGAGCAAAAAGAACTCGACTACTATGCGCGCACCCATTCGGTGGTAGACGACGGATATAACGACGTGATGGCCTATCGTGAGAAGGTGAGAAAACATGCCGAGAGGGTAGACTCAGCTTTGAGGCTTGTGGGTAAGTACAAGCAAAGCAACCGGTATGCTGCGCATCTTGATGCCAGTGTTGAGGTGACGAGCGCCTATGTGCCGACCAAGCTAAAAGCACATTTGCGGTGTCATAAAAACGGCCTCATGCTGTTGCAGCTCGACACACTCAGCTTGCCCACTGGTTGCAGCCGTTTTTCGGTATACCGTTTCGGAGTGCGCACGCTGCGCAGCCGTTTGTTTGCCTATAACGACATGGGCAGTCGCTCTCAAAACTTTTTGCCAGCAGTGACTGACAGTGACCGCGAGTTGTTTGCGGCAGCCGAGGGTGGTGTGTGGGTCAACCGTTCGGGCCATATAAGCGGGGTGCAGCGTGGCGCGGCCCGTGTGTCGTCAGTCAAATTGGCGCAGCTCATGGCCTATGTGCACTATTGGCCTGTGTGGTGGTGGAAAAATGCCACGGCATGGGTGCGCTCCTTCCGTTTGAAACACGACAAAGCAGTGCCCGTTGTGCCACGTACGGATTTAACTTGTGTGCGCAATATGCCAGTGGCCGATTCGTTGAAGTATGAGGGACAGGTAGATTGTCGGCGCAAAGTGGCCGGACATTGGGTGCGCCAGGGGTATGGTCGCATGGCCAATGCGTCGGGCACACTTGTGTATGAAGGCACATGGCACAATGATACGTTGAAAGCAGGCAAACGCATAGATCAACGCGGTGTGTATAAGGGCAATTTTGACGGCAAGGGCCGGGCCGATGGTTGTGGCAAACTATATGCTGCTGACGGAGAGTTTTATGATGGCGAATGGAAGGCCGACAAGCGCAGCGGACATGGCTTTAGCTCGCGCAATCGTCACATTGTGCGTTGTGGCTCGTGGAAGAGCGACCGTTTCCAGGGTGAACGCATGATTTATACAGCCGACCGTGTGTATGGCATTGACATCTCGCGCCATCAGCACGAGCAGGGACGTCGCCGGTATGGCATAGACTGGTCAAAGCTTCGCATCTACAGCCTTGGCGGTGGGCGCAGGGTGCAGGGTGTGGTTGACTATCCCGTGTCATTTGCCTATATCAAGGCTACCGAGGGGCGCACCGTGTACAACAAGTATTATCCCAGCGACTTGCGGCAAGCCCGCCGGCACGGCATACATGTGGGGTCGTACCACTTTTTCAGCACCCGCAGCACGGGTGCGCAGCAGGCCGCTTATTTCTTGAAAATGGCCTGGGTGGCACAATCTGATCTGCCACCTGTGCTTGACCTTGAGCCAACTGATGCACAGATACGGCAGATGGGTGGTGATGGTGCCCTGTTCCGCCAGGTACTTAACTGGTTGCAAATAGTGGAGCGTCGTCATGGCAAACGCCCTATACTTTATGTGGGACAGTTGTTTGTTAACAACCACTTGAAACACGCTCCTGCCGCCTTGCGCAAGTATGATGTATGGATAGCCCGCTATGGTGAGTTCAAGCCCTACGTGCATTTGCTGCATTGGCAGCTCACCCCTTATGGACGGGTGCGTGGCATTCGTACCGAGGTAGACGTCAATGTGTTCAATGGTAGTAAGGAAGAGTTTGCCAAGTATGTGAAGGGCGAAAAGTAAAGTCGATGTAAAACTGATTAACTCGTCAAGTCTGCAATTATGGCTCGGGTTAGAACGTAAAAGGAACAACGCACTTCACGTTTGAAATAAGGCTTAAGTCCGTAATATTGCTGTCCGGTAAAAGTCTAAAGCATATTGTAATAATGCTTTTGCCCTTACAGGTAGTGTGTTCAAAATTGGCATCAAAAGCGCGACCGTTTTTGTTGCATTATAAGTTGCTTGAAATGCGCTACAAAAAAACGCAAGCACTAATGGGGGCGACGCGTCTCGCGTCGGGAAAATTAAAAGGAAAGATACAAGCTATGCTAAATAATAGTTGAATCTTTTCCCGACGCGAGACGCGTCGCCCCCATTCGTGCTTGCGTTTGGTGTTTGAGTCCGTTCGCATGTTTACTTTTCACCGAACAACCATAACAACGAATAGAATTCCCTAAAACGATCTCATTTCTGATGCCAATTTTGAACACCCAACCTTACAGGGTAAAAGCATTAAAGTCTGTCATGGACAACGTGATTGCTAACGTATTTCATGTATGCTTTTATGTCAATAATAGCTTCTGCAGCCATGTGCAGCTAACTAAAGTGGCTTACTTTTTGAAGTAAAGAGCATGAAGTCCTATTTATAAAGGGTTTAAGACGGAAAAAATTGCGTTTCGGCGTTTTACCGGACGGCAATAATTCCGTAACATTTTTAGGTACGCGAGCGACAAAAAGTTGCTCAGAAATTTGCAATGTCGAGGAATTCACTTATCTCAGTGTTGCAAAAAGAAACAAGAGAAATTGGTGAAAGAAATGCTGTAAAACGGGAGAAAAGTAAAGAACCTACCACGCTAACCCTCATTTTGCGAGTTAGCATAGTAGGTTCATGAAAGTCTGTATTACTTTAAGAAATCGTCGTTGCTTACCTTTACACCAAGTGGTCCATAGTCGCCAAGAGCTTTGTGAGCAAGTTGCTCGTCGGGGTCGGTCACATGGTCGATAGGTTCGCCCTTATCATCCTTGTAAGCTGTAGGTGTCATTCTTGCGATGGAGTGTTCCCAGTCCTTGTCGGGAAGAATGTTTCTGTACATGACAGCCACAACCTCTCCAATAGGATTGCCGTCTATGTTCTTTTTCTCACTGTCCCAAATGAAGAGATTGACATATTCTCCGTTGGCATTCATTTCGTTCACCTTGCTCTGTATGGCTGCTAGCTTAGGATTCTTTTTCAAGCAAATCACAAATGTCGCTTTCTTGCCATCGGCATATCGGGCCTTCTTATCATATATAGACATATATGAGCGTGTGTCGCTTGCTGAGCCAATGCAGATAGACCAGTAACGTGTCACAGCTTTTCTGTATTCCTCAGGCTTTGTTGGCACTGTGGCCGGTATGAAGGAGAATGTGAGCACAGAGTCCTCGCGCAAGTGCGTTCTTCCATAAAGGTATGCCGTGAAGCTGTTTGGATAGTACATGCTGACTGGAGCAAGGAAGAATGGCATCTCCTTGTTTTCGTCGGATTTCTGTGTAAACACCTTAGATGTCACCTTAGCGATATTTGATGCAACGTGTTCTGGCACAGAGGTCTCATGCAAATCCATGTCGAGTGCGGTGATGGCTGGTAGTTCCACTCCTGCGTATTCGTCTTTTTGGCTTCCATCAGCAGTAGTGCCCAGGTAATGTCTGAGAGCAATGGCTACTTTGTTCACACCTTTTGCTACTTTCACCACTTTCTCTGAACCAAGTTTGTCTATTACGCTTTGTGGTGTTCCATTTGGCACCACATAGATGGTGAAATAGTTCTTTCCCGAAGTGGTCTTGACGAAGGGGTTTGTGCTTCCTTTATCTGCCGGGATGTCTTGGTCGTTGATGCCTGAGAAAACGTCTCCTGTTTCATCATTGTATAGTGATACGCTGAAATATCTGCAATGAGGGAATTCACCTTTCAGACATAGAATCTTGTCACTATTTTCGTCTGCCCGATAGGTGTATTCCCAATAATTGCAATACAAGTCTGGGTATGCTCCGAGAACTTCACCATCGCCTTTCAAGGTTGCGCTCCATTGCTCTTTAGGTGACGGAGCGGGAATCTTTTTGCCGTCGTCATCGGAACAAGCGATGACTGTCATTGCCATGATACAACTTAGCAATGAGGTCATGATAATTTGCTTGATTCTCATTCTTCTTGCTTTTTATGTTAGTAAGTAGGTGTTCAAAATTATTTTATACAATCAGTAGGTGCCATTTTCACATTGAAAGCACATTCTCGAGACGCATCTGTTCCCTTCGGCCTCGGTCACATAGCCCGCTATGCCCCCCTTCGGTTCCCCCGTTATCGGGGGACAGAAACCCTCACCCGAAGGGAACATCTGCGCCCCGATAATGCACTTTCAATGTAAAAATAATTTTGAACACCTACTTATACTTTTGTTCTCACACTGTTTTACTTGATCTGCACTCTGAACGGTCCAGACACCGAGTTATAGAGTAAGTCACCATTGTCAAAGAACTGTATGATGGCATATGCTCCATTGGCTCGATTGTCCTTGCCCAGAATTGTGCGGTGGCGTGTGGCGCCGGTGTGCCAGTCGAGTCCGGTTACTTCCCATCCTGTGGCATCGTTCCAACCACTTACGAATACCATTTCTGACGATGTGCTTACAGCAGGAATCATACTTGGTGAACTGACGTCGGCACGTGTCCACTTAGTCTCCCACTTGTTCTCTTTCGTGTTCCAGCTCACGCATTCAGCACCTCTGGGAGTCTCTATGGTAGGACCGATGGCAAGCACGCCTATAATCTTGTCGCTTATATCTTCCTTTGTCTGGCTGATGTTGTTCACCACAAAGGCGTCGTATCCTGCGGCTACTACAGATTGTTCCGACTGTACCCATTCGGTAGAGGCTGGTAATCCGCATGTGATGTCGAACGTTCCTGCCAAACGCTTGTTGTTGGAATCTACAGGCTTGGCATCGGCAGGTATGGCATCACGCCAGAAAGCCACGAGTTTCATTCTCTTCGATCCGTCTGTTATCACCACGAGTTTGTCCTCGTCGTTGCCAAATCCCATTAGTGTAGGAGTTGAACCTGTGCCATATCCGAGCTTGATACATGGTGTTGCCGGACCTCCGTCATACTCGGCTTTCCATGCTCCATCGCTTTCGCTGTCAGAGAATTTTCCATTCTTGCATATCAGCTTTTGCATGAGACCCTTGCCGTTGGCCTGCCTGTTGTTGCTTGCCACATATACCCCGCCGTTCTCGTCCACTGCTATTGAGTTTGTCAATATCTGGGTGCTCACCAGGTTGTAGGTATCTTCTACCTTAGTCAACTCACGGTTGAGTACAACGAGCGCATTCTGTGCCGCCACGATCAAGTGTCCATCGTATGTCATGGTAGCTCCCACCAGAGTGTAAGAGTTGTTGATATACGGTGTGAGCTTAATCTGACTGTCTAACTCTATGCCTTCCTTTGGATTATTTGGGTTCTTCAGCTTGTATCTTGCCATGATGTGTCCGGCATTGGTGTACACATAGTTGTCCTTGTCGCACAACACATAGTTACCATTGGCTATAGACGCTTGTGGGGTGGCACCTAATACTCCGGTTACGGCTGTTGCAAGTTCAGAGTAAGACGAGTAGCTGGAAGTCAAGATGTTGAGTTGTTCTTGAGTCTTCATCGGTATTCCAGGCAAACCAGCTTCTGCAAGTCTTTCAAAGTTGCCGTTGGATACGTCAATGATAGACACTCTGTCGCTGCTCATTCCCCACATGTATTTTGGGGAAGTGGACGCGAGCGTCATGAGGTTCACAGGACCGCTGCTTGTTGCCTTGCATTTCGTCAGGTCGGCATAGAATGTGCCGTCCTTCACTTTTGCTGTGAAAGCATCAGTCTGCGCCGAATTGAAATGGGTGATGCTGTATTCCTCTTGTGCCAGCCAAGGGTTTGCCTTTGGTTTGGACAGTTCGGCTAAAGGTTTGTTAGGATTTTTGTTTCCCCCGTTGATGTCATCGTCTGTGCAAGCAGTAAACATTGCTGCTCCTATTGCGAGGGTGAATAATGATAGATACGTCTTTTTCATAATTATTTGTTGTTTTAGAATGAATACCCGTTTTGTAACAACAATTCCGAACCTACCAAAAGAAGGAAGAACAACAGTATATAGATATAGAATTGTTCTTGCTTGATGAAATCTGCGAAACTGAATTTCTTTTTCCAATGGTTTCCTAAGTAGAGACGGTAGTCGTTTATCATCACAAGGATGAGCACTATGACAAATACAGTCACAATCACTACACCAATCATGATGAGATTGCCATCTGAAATTGAAATGGGTGGTTCTGTTCCTGTCATGTTCATTATCTGTCGATTTGAGTGCAAAAATAGTTCCTTCCTCTTTGAAGTGATGGTAGCTTTTCTATGGTGGTTGTAGCTTTTCCACAAAAAAAGTAGTAGCTTTCTTAGGAAAGCTACTACTTTTTAGATGCTGTTTAATGAGAAATTACAAAAATATACATTTAGGCAGAGGCAAACTGTTTGCGCCATTGGCTGGGTGACATGCCCGTTTTTTGTTTGAATATGCGATAAATCCATGTGTGGGATGAGAAACCACACTCTGTGGAAATGGCGTCAATGCTATATTCGGGGTAGGCTTTCATCATGCGTACTGCCTCATTAAAACGAATGTCGCTAAGCCAGGTTCTAAAATTGGTGTATTCTGACTGATTGAAGTATTCTGTCAGTTCGTTTTTCTTGTATCCCAACTTAGTAGCTAACGAATAGATATTAACTTCATAGTCCTTGTATAATCCCTCTTCACACCATTTTTTGAGGGCTAATTCTATTTCTGTCTTTCTATTAGCTGTCAAGATATTTGTGTCAAGAGTGTTCTTGTCGTCTTTTGTGTCTTCTGTGTATTCTGCTTCCGTGTCTGTTGCTTCTGCATCATTATCCTCAGGAATGACTTCTTTGGGGGTGATGTAATAGCCCATAGCGATGAAAGTGTGGACGAAAAAGATTATAGAGAGTAGCATCAAGGGACCTATTATATATAATAAGGTATTGAAGAGGATTGCTACAGGCAGGAGTCCAGCAGTAAGGTTTAGCAAAATGAGGCTGGCTTGCGAATAGCGCACGTATGAAATCAAGTCGCTTCCGAAATTTTCCATGAGCTTCTGCCTTCGGGTATTTGCTTCTTTGCGAATGATAAAAATAAAATAGGCCATGCTTGCTACAAAAAGGCCGAGCATCACATAGAGCATATTGCCAATGTGCAAACTATTATTTTTGAACATGCCAATGCCGAAAGCTATGGCGATGAGTATGTATGTCATCATACTACGTAAACAATAACGGCGCACTTTGTTGCCTGTGCTTTCTATGTTGATGATGGAGAGAGTGATGGCAAATGCCACTGGGGTATAGAACAGTATGTTGAATGCTGCGCCCACATCGGTACCTTGTGCACGAAGCCCATGAATCATCTGTAAGAGGTAGTGGACAGAGAATAATAGCATGGATGCAACGAGAATCCATCTTGATATTTCGTAGCGCCACACCTTCCATCTCACCTGCAAACTTGCCATGGCTAATTGCAATGCTAACATGGCTGTAATGACGCAACATACAAGTTGTAATATGAATAGTGATTTCATGATCTTGTTCTTATCTTAATTCAGCAACACTATTGTAATTTAATCCTTTTAAGTATCTGAGCAACAAAAAGTTCTTGGACAAACCAAGCGGCAAAGCCGAGCGGCCCAGAATTTTGCCATGTCTAAGAATTCACTTATTCAACTTTCGGATTTAGCAAGTGCGGGCTGAATCATCGTGCAAGGCGAATGCAATCAAGCTTGCTTGAATTGCTGAGCCGCAGCCGATGATGCCAAATAAAGGCCCAAGTATTTATTTAGCCCAGGGCAAAATTGAGCATAGTTGTGACGCCCTGTAAGGGCAGAAGTAGAAATACTTTATCATACTTCTGCCTTTGCAGGGCATCACTTTTCCTCTTGATGATATCCCAAGGCGCTGCCTTGGAATATGGAATTCATTGGGCCTTCAACCCGTTCAAGTTAAAACCGGAATTTGAGCTCATTTACTTTAGTGTAGCAAAAATAAACAAGAGAATCCGTCGATAGGCATGGCAAAGGAACAAATTAAATCTGAGAAACTCACTCCTTTTGAAGGAATATTTTCGATCATGCAGTAATTTAACTCCACATAGTCATCAGTAACCGATTCGACCCTCGGTTTAAGATGTAGATTGTTCGGTTATCAGTACAGCTAAATAATCCGTTCTCTCATGAGTATCTTCCAAACTTCGTCAGCCCACTTGTAAACGAGTGCGTGTACTTTTACTGCCATCTTACACTTTTTTTGTGTAATGAGTTGATACACAGAGGTTCCAAGTGTGTAAGATAAGTTCAAAGTATCATACACACCCCTGCATACATCTTACACATCATACCCCGCTGCCGCCCAGTCTATTTGGACGTATGCGGTGTGTTTTACGCCACAGGGACGTAGAGAAATCTGTCGGAGCAACAGACTTTTCTGCTCCCCTATGCTGTGATATCGCCCTCCCGTGCTTGTGCCGTGTGGCAGTATGTGTGGGTGTGTAGGTTGCGTGTAGGTGGAATTTGTAGTATCTTACACTAAGTAAAGTGTTGGTAACCAATGAGTTGCAATGCGTTAGTGTAAGATGTAAGATACTTGGCAAGTAAAGTTTTTGTAGTATAATAAGGTCCTAAGTACCACTTTTTCGTCTTGCACCTTTTATAAATAGTTGCTTTTCGGTGAAACGTAAACGTACGAACTCAAGCACTAAACGCTACCACCAAACGCTATTTTTAATGGGGCGTTTAGTGGGTAAGCATCCTTGTTACTTATCCGTAAGAGTTGGGAGGATTATTATAAAAAGAGGAATACCTATAATTGCTTCAAAAGAATATATAGCTGCTTCGCAATACATTTTTGCCGTTTCGAATAAGGAGACGTTGTGTATAAAAACAAACGATTGTACTTTTGCAGCATAATAATAAGTTCTCAGGCAACTTGTCCTTTGAACGA
>ERZ1034680.643-NODE-643-length-16042-cov-18.097204_pt1 | contig 16042 bp, 13 predicted proteins | sample MGYA00520639_ERZ1034680 | MGnify/ENA primary metagenome ERZ1034680 (study PRJEB33766, sample SAMN09781760) | gut metagenome | biome: gut microbiome | host: Homo sapiens | place: Madagascar | study: EMG produced TPA metagenomics assembly of the PRJNA485056 data...
GAATCTGCTTGATGCTGACAGAGCCTACGCCTTCGTTATCGATTTCCAGGCGGTCGCTGTTAATAGACTTGGCATAGAATGAGCCTACCCCTTCCTGGGTAATCTTCACCAGGTCAGGACTGGTGATATAAATCTTCAATCTGTTTTTTTCAGAATTACAGCTGGCAGGCACCTTGAGTCTTCCGGTGAGTCCGATTTTCACCTCGCCATCACGATAAACCACCTTGAGTTTCTCCTTGAGTTTCTCTGCGAACTCAGCGTCCTTGATGGCAGAGTAATCCAGTCGAACGCTGCATTCATCACCATTGTTCTGGGTATAATAAACACTGGCAACCACATCCACGTCGATAGCCTTGAAAGGTTTCTCTCTCAAATCATCCTGCACATAGTCCAGTCCTCCCTTCATTTCAGAAGTGGTAGTAGCCCCCATGCTGCAGGAACAGAAGCCCATAGGGGCAAGGAACAAGGCGGCAGCCACCGCCCAAAAACCAAATTTCTTCATATCATTCCAATTTTACGTTTCTAAATTCTGATGGTTAGACGAAAGAAGTTGCAGGAAAGTTGCAGGGAAATGAAGAAATTTAAAGAAAAAAAACGAAGTAAGCTTCGTTAGCGATTGAAACAGGCTTCATTGGCGGTTGAAATAAGCTTCATTCCGAATCGAAGTAAGCCTCATTCCAAGTTGGTTTGAGCCTCATTCAACCTTTACGTGAGGCTCAGTTAACCTTTACTTGAGCCTCATTCCAACTTCAAATAAGCCCCATCTCTATCCCGCCAGGCACTCCTGAACGACCATACTTCATTTAAATCAACTGTTTATAAACTGGGATACGAATCTTATCTAATTGCTCTGTAGTCAGGGCTTTGACGTCATTGTTAACCGTAAAATACACAGTAGGATATCGATACTTTCCATTCGGCATAAGTACCTTGGTTACCTGCTTGATAATCTCAACACCATCAAGCGTAACTATCTTAGTCTCCGTTTTATCTACTATCTTTCCCATAAGCAGAATTTTGTTATTTTATCCATTTGCAATGCAAACAAAAGTTCTTTTCACTATCTATAGCTTTCCAATGATCGCATAACGGTTTTATACACCGTCTTTGGAGACTGTTTATAATGCATGATAGCTGAAATTATTATAAAATCACCTTTCACTACATAATAAAGCACATTAGGAAACAGTTGTAAATGTCTAACAGTGAATTGAGAATCCGACAAATCAGAATCCAATATGCCGCGATTCGGGTATCTCTGTAAACTACAAATATTAGCTTCAAACTTTTTAAAGACTTTTTTTGCAGTCATAGAACCATATTCTGCTTCTACAAAATTCAATATCCCGTCCATTTGTCTTGAAGCTAGCAACGACCATTCTATTTCCATCCTCTTTCCTCCTTAATGCGATTCATAAAATCAGAATGAGAAATGGTGTTACCATTTTCATGATCCTTCAATGCCATCTCAACACTAGCTGCCAAGACTTCACGAGGTATTTCGTTCACAAAAGCATCAACCTCATCTGACTCTGGAACAACATAAGGATTTACCTTATCCATCGTTGTATAAAGCAACGTGATAAGGGCATTCTTTTCATCGTCACTCCAGTTTTTCACTTCATTCCAAACTGGAGTTGATTCTATATTGCTATAATCTAATAGTCTCATAATCATCACTGTTTAAAAACATTTTTGCAAAGATACGCTGCTTTTTCGTAACCACCAAATTTTTCGTGAAGAAAACAACATAAAACACAGAATTTTCCGATTTTCGGCTGCATTCGCATCATTTCACAAGTGGTTGAAAGTTCAGCCAGTGACTAACAGAGAATCCTCAGTGACTAACAGAGAATCGCCAGTGACTAAGATAGAATCCTCAACAAGCCATTGGCGAAATGGAGTCAAAACAGAGGCCAAAACGAGGCGAAAATGGTGAAGGCAGGGTGTGATGTGAACCCTACTCCCTAAAAAAACTATATTATTTCATATAAAAACCTATATCTAAAACCCTGATATTCATTTCCTTTACCTTTAATAACACGCTGTATATACAAAGTTCGGAAGCATAGGGTTCACATCACAGGCAAAAACAGGGGTACCCAATCAACACCCCAACCCATAAAAAACCAGTTTTTCACGAAAAAAAGCCGCTTTTCCTTGTAGGTTTCACAAAATAATCGTATATTTGCAGCGGTTTTTAAAACGAAGAGAATTATGACAGCATTAGAGTTACAATCAGAATACCAATCACTCGTCAGCAGAATAGCCAACGAGGATTACGAGACGATAAGTAAGGCAGTCAAAGCACTGAAGAAAATATTGTCTCCCAACAAGGCTGTGTCTCCCAACAAGGCTGTGTCTCCCAACAAGACAAAGACTAAGAAAATAACCAGGGCAGACTTAGTTATAGACCCAAGAATTGCAGCCATGACTAAAGGCATCAACTCACCAGAGTCGTTCGACTACAAAAACGAAGAGAATTATGATTTCAGAAAAAGAACTAAATAGCTATCGCTTGACAAGCATGGAAGAGCCAACAGACGAGATGCTGGCCCAGATTATGCATGAGGCTGCCGTCTTGTATCGAAAAGAAAACGAAGACGCAAGCAGAAGAGTAATCGACATGACCAATGAAGCTTCCAACGAAGCAATAACACAATATCAAACCCGATATGGCAGACAACATGCATCAACCCGCCACAGTCGTTCGACTACAAAAATGAATAGAATTATGATTTCAGAAAAAGAACTAAATAGCTATCGCTTGACAAGCATGGAAGAGCCAACAGACGAGATGCTGGCCCAGATTATGCATGAGGCTGCGGAAATCTACAACAGAGAAAACCAGGAAGCCCATGACAAGCTCTTTGCCAACATGCAAAAAATGGCAAAGGAACAACGACAAAAATTCAACTTGAACTAATGGATCGCCCCTCGTTATCGTGCACAGCAAGTCAACATGGTGGCAATCAGCACAAAACTTGGAGAATTAAGCTTATTTAACACAGAAAATTAACTAGTTTTGGAATATTTACATTAAATTTGCACCCGATAAGAGCAGGTATGAGTAAAATAGCGTAGCAACTAAATACACTATCAAGCCCATAATCTACTGGGTGTTAAACCAAAAACAAGTTACTGAACGTAAAAGATAATAAATTCGTAAGTACAATTTAAACTTATAATAGATATGAAAGTAATCAATTCCAAGCTTGCTGCCATCGGTTTGGCGGCATTCGTTTTCGCATCATGTAGCGACAGCAACAGCGACCCAACCAATACTGGTTCTACACCAGCCAAGGTTGATGCAAGTACTATTGACCTCACCAGCAATAGCGGCGAGTCATTGATGTCTAACGTCATCAACTACAAGAACACTACTGCTAATGCACGTAAATTCTTTGGTACAAGAGCAGCTAATGATGCAAATTTCGTAACTACATTCGACATGCCTAAGCAGAAGAATACCGATACCCAGGTTTATGGCAACTGCAACCTGGATGGCGGCAGATTCTATCTGAAGAAGGGTGCAGGCGAATGTGACTTTACTAAGAACACCATCAAGAATGCAACTATCTTCGTTAACGGAAAAGCAAAATTGCACTACTCTGCTACAACTTTCGAGAATACAACAATCGTTGTTGAACAGGGCGGTTCTTTGATTTTTGAAGGCGAAGGCTCTATGATTAAGCCAGGCGTTACCGTCTATAACGAATTGGGTTATATCAAGACAGAAGATTCTACAAAAGACATCGTCATCGAGGGTAACCTCTATTCAACTTGGAGAGGTATTACAAGTGGAAAAGACGAGAATGGCAACGCTGTAACGCCAAAGGAACTCAAATCTGGTTTAGGACAGCTCACTGCAGACAAGAAGGCTCCTGCACAGAAGATTACCTTCAAGAAAGGATCTAACGTTTGTATCATCGGTTCTATCCGTGGTACAGAAGTAAACGTTGAGGAAGGTGCCAATGTATATGCATCAGCTCACGTCTGGAACGCTACCAATGTTAACATCAACGGTAACTTGCAGATAGGCGGTTTCCTGACAGCAGCAACCCTCAACCTCAACACCAATGGTTACTTGCAGTGTGGCGACAACAGTACCATCAAGGTTACCAAGGCTTTGACCATGAATGCAGGTTCTCAGATTGATGCCGACTACATCAATGTAACCAACAACCAGAAAGATGAGAACTACAAGGTTACCAAGGTAGGTGAAGCTCAGCTCAGCCTCAATGGTGCCTGCAAGATCAACCTCGACAACAAGGGCGTTATCAATGTAAACAAGCTGGTCACCGACAACGCTGCACTGGGACAGATTTCTCTGAACAAGGCTGGTGCTTTGGCAGTTATCAAGGCTGATGAGTTCCACTACAGCGGTGATGCGACCATCAATACATTCGCTACTCCTGCTGAAGGAGCTACATTCCTCTTCCAGTTCACCAAGTGCTTCCAGGGTACAACCCAGCTTAATTCTGCCGAGGATCTTGACGTCTCAGCTTCATACCTCGACTACGACAAGGCTACTACTGGTGATTTGGTTAAGCTGAAAGATGCCAAAAACGAGCAGTATGGTTATGAGTTAACAGCAAAGGCTGAAGACTTGATTATCAAGCCTAAGCTCGATTTGTTCTCAGCTACAGGTGTTACGCCGAACACCCTCTCTGCTACATCTATCCAGGCAGCTAACAACAAGCTGTATGTTACATACCACACCCAGGGCAATGGTGAGGGAAAAATGGGCGGCGGATTGGAAGTAGCTCATATCGATGGCAAGAAGCTCATTCTTGACGATGCTGTTTCAGCTCAGGGAGGACTGGATGTAAACTATGGTATGATCGACGGCAACCGCTTCTATGTTGCAGCTACATCTTTCAAGGAAGGAGCTTTCTTGGGTTATGTCAATCTGACTGATGAAGGTAGATTGAGCAATACCGAGCTCGTTACCTACCCTATCGACAAGACAAATGCAGGAAATGGAATCGATGCCAACTGCGTAGCTAAGTATAACGACAACTTCGTTTTGGCAACCAACAAGGGTTATCAGGTTTACAACTCTACATTCACCCAGCGTACTCCACACCTCACAGCAAATGACGTGAAGTTCGTTGCTGTTGGTGGTGACAAGCTCTATGGCTTGGAGGCAAATGGAACAACAACAGGTACTGTCAACATCTTCGACAACACAAGTCTGGATGCTCCTCAGACCTATACCACTGTAGGCAAGGTAGGTGTTCCTGACGGAAAGAACACCATCGCTGTAGACGGTTCTGACTTGTATGTTTGCCAGGGTGACGGCGGTCTTGTTCGCTATGATGCTCAGGGTAACGGTACTGTTCTGTTCGATGCTCCTGTAGGCGAAAGCAACAAGGTTATCGGTCGCGTTAACGGTGTTGCCGTAGATAACAACTACATCTATGTAGCATGTGGCGGCTACGGTCTCGTTGTATTGGACAAGACCTTGGCTAAGGGTAAAAATGTAGTTGCCCGTCGCCGTGCTTTCTATGATGGCAAGGAGAGCTTCAACTCAGCTAACTACGTAACCTTGTATAATGGTTACATCTGTGTAGCTTACGGTCGCAGCCGTGTTCAGATCTTCAAGTTGGTAAAGACAATAAAGTAATCAACTAAATAATTCTATTCTCCCACACTCCCCCAAAAGAGTGTGGGAGAATTAAATCTTTAAGAGCTAAGAATATAGCCCGAAAAGATTCAACCAAATTATACACAAAACGATAAAAGAAAGATTAACATGAAACATTATTTTTCAAGACTTGTTACTTTCTCTTTCGCAGCAATGCTTCTGGCATCTTGTAGCGATTCAAATGACACACCAATTGATCAGAACCCTGGTGAAGTCATAAAAAATGTGGTAGGTGAAGAAGTAATTTCCATCACCGACCCGCAGGAGTTGGCTGGTAGCGTTATTAACTACAAAGCGAAAGCGGCAACAAGAGCTGCTGGCGCAACAGAGGCGAATCTGAGCGACGTCTATGCAATGCCTAGTCTGCCTAGCCATGACGGAGCTATCGAAATCAAGAATAACGATGGATGTAAAGGACTGGATGGTTCCAAGACCTACATCATCAAGAAAGGCACAAAAATAAGCAGTGAGCTCAATCTGAATGGAGCCACCCTGTTTATCGAAGGCGAACTGTCCACAAAAAACACTTATGGATGTTCAGCCTGGATCAATGGTGCCAACCAAAAAGGAAAAATCTACATCCTCGAAGGAGGAACATTACATATAGACAACAACAACACTGCACTCTTCCAGAATTCAGGAACATATTGCTATAATTATGGAGGAACCCTTAAGAAAGAGGGTAACAACATGTATTTGGAATCAAATGATGCCTACTATACTACCGGAAATCTTGAAGTAAAAAATGAACTGAAAGTTCAAGGCTTACTTTATGTGGGTGGCAATGCCACCATAGGTAAACTGGCAACAGAATCGAATGCAAAAATCAATATCCAAGGCGATCTGCTCGGTACAGAAAACCAGGATATACAGATAGACGGCTGCATCGTGAACATCAACGGAAAGGCAAAAGCCAACAAGCTGACCATTCAAGGTTCTGCCCCTAAGCTTTACGCATGCTCTTTTGAAGTCACAGATAAGACCATCCTCAATTCAAATGGTGCAGAAGCTCACATCAATAATCTGACGACTGGAGCTATCGACCAGTGCGCAGGTAGTACCATCTATCTGGTCAATAACAGTGTTATCGACTGCAAGGGAACTTACAAGAATGACAACAATGGCAACAATCCGAATTATCCAGCCAGTGAGAGTAAAGTCATTCTTCAAGGAGACAATGCAAACGCCATCTTCCGAGCAGGAGAGGTGAAATACAATGGAAATAACGATCGAGTCAATATCCCCACTACATCAGGAACCAACGAATATTTCTCAACCTGCTATATCTTCCGAGCTAGCGGAAGCGGAGGCGTTATCTATATGGACTGCGATAAGTTTACCAACAATGGTCATTCGGCAACTTATACTTATGCTCCAGGTCTTTCAGACAACACTAAGAGATATGATATGTATAATGACCCTGTTCTCAAAACATCATGTGACGGTACGACACCAGCCCCTACACCAACTCCAAACCCTGAACCAGGCAAGAAGATTGATGTGATTTCCGTAATTGATTATACAAATCATACACACGACATCTCTGCTACATGTATACAACCATACAATGGCAAACTATACATGTCGTATCACACCAACGAAGAGAACCAGGCAGATCCAAACAAGAAGACAGGTGGTTGTATCGAAGTGTTTGAAACAAAGAACGACCAGACAACTATGTTGCAGTATCTGCAGGACAAGAAGGAACTCTACGACTTCAACCATCTCATGGTGGACGGCAAGGATGCTACAAAGTACGTTTATATCGCAGGTCACTCAACCAACGGCGGTATGATGGGTAGAATTGCTTTGAATAGCAATGGTCTTCTTGACACAGACATCAAGGATATCGACGATTCAACCAAACTGAACCCTCTCACCATCGTAGATTGGGAACATACAGGTTTGGCTAAATCAGACGAGAACTGCATCGTAAGAGATGGTAACAAACTGATGGTGGCAACAACCAGAGGATACGGAGTATACGATGCCAACACTTTGGATTTAATCGGTAAGAAGGAAACACCAGGCAAGGCTAAGCACATCGCACTGGACAACCAATATATCGTTACCCTCCACTACAACAACCCAGTAGAGAGAGATAAGGATGAAGTAAGCGGTACACTGCAAGTCTTCCCGTTAGGTGCCGACATTCTTACAGCTACTCCATCAAAGACCATCAACGTAAGCAGCATTGCTCCTAACGACGGTAAGAATACAATAGCCATCGACGGCAATCATATCTACGTTTGCCGAAGTGCCAAGGGATTGTCCTGCTACGACCTTACCACTGGCGAAGAGGTTTGGAACTGGGGAGCTCCGCTCACTGCCAACACCAAGGTGCCACAGGGATACGCAAACGGTGTAGCTTTCGATGCTAATTACATCTATCTGGCTTGTGGAAGCTACGGACTGGTAGTTCTCGACAAGAACCAGATGGAAGACGGTAAACCTGTAAAGGTGGTGAAGAAAAGAGCAGAAGGCGGCATGTCTGCCAACTATGTTACACTGGATGGAGGCTACATCTATGTGGCATACGGCAAGAGCCGACTCCGCGTAATGAAACTCATAGATGGAGCTAACTAATGCCCAATAGCAACTAGGAAAACTCCATAGAAAACATAGAATTCAAGAGACACTAGTTGAATGCAGCTGCAACAGCTTGCGGCTGCATTCATAGTGTTTAAACCAAAAAACAATGAAGCAAAATTTGATACTATATACGACTACTGCTCTCCTCATTACACTCGGAGGACAAAGTGCTATGGCTCAGGCTCAAAGACAGCAACAGCTGAAGAAAAAGAGCTTTAGCCCTAAAATGCTCGTATATGAAAATCTGAAAAACAATAACGTGCTCAGACACTTCAAACAGCGCTTCGCACAACTCGACACCCTACTCAATAACCCAATATGGGTAAAATCACCGGTCATTGACCTGGGACTCAACAAACAACATACAGCGGACATCAAAAAAACTGATTCCCTGTACTGGGCGAAGACGGCACACGAACAACTCGCCGTCAACCGACACAACGGACTGGAAGTAACCGGACAGGTTTATGCACGACCAGACGCCTACTTTGACTCAGAAAACGACGACGCCGAACAGGTATCAAAATATAAGGCTAAGGTTCAAGCCGAACTGGGATGGAACATCATCAACAGCAAGTTCTACCAGGGAAAAGAAAAAAGAACCAAGGTGGCACTTGCCAACGAACTCTCAAGACTGCAAGGCAAGAAGAGACAGACGGCCGACATCTACGAAAAGGCTGCCGATGACCTCACCGAACAGTATAACTTCTACATCGGCACAGTGATAGCCCACCGGCTGGACAACCTCGACATCATGAATGAGGCATACCAGTACATGCTGGAGAAAGACCGGATCAGCAACGACAAGATGCTGAAGGTGATGAACGAAAAACTGGAAGCAGAATACGACATCTCTATCCTCTGCTCCGACCGTGACATCTCCAACAAGCCTATCTACAGAATGAAGCCATCAAAAGTGCTCGTAGATACGGCGGCTCTCTGGCGACACATAGACGAGGAAAGCATCGACGCACGAATCGTGATGGTGAAGGAACAGATTGCCGACAACGACAGCAAGCTCTCGAACTATCTGGGTACAACAAGAATCACACCCTTCGCCAGATGGTCAAGCTACTGGCAAAGCAACAACAAGATAAGCAACAACGGCGACGTGGGCGTAAGATTCACCTTCCCTATCTATAACGAGAATCCCCGAAAGCGCAAGGCACTGGAAACGGAGAAGGAAATCATCAGAAGCAGCCGCAACACCGACGTGAAGGAAATCAAGCAGTCGGTAAACATCCTGCTCAAGAGAATAGAAAATCTGAACCAGGCCATCGCCACCGAAGCTTACCACATCAACCAGACCAGCAAATACATCGACATGCGAAGATTTGCCTACAAGAACCAGAAGCAGGGGTACAACTACCTGATGCGAATGGACGAATATACGGGACTCCTGGAAAGCATGGAGAGAATGTATAAGCTGATGTTAAACCGCGGACTCGCCATCATCAACATTGAGAAGGCAGTAAGCATCTACGACAACAACAATATATTCAAGGAAATAGAACTATGAATGAGTTTCAATATAATAATACGCCACAAGAACAGGCTATGGCCGACTTGCTGAAGTCGCAGAGCCACCGACTGGCCAGACAGCAGATTATCTTCGCGCTGATCTTCCTGCTGGTCATCGTCCTGGCGGCATATTATATCATCACCCGAATGATATGGGTTATCTACGACGGGTATATCACCCTCGACGAAAACCCTATCTCCGCCGTGGATGACATCTATATATTGAAGGTGAACAAGGAAATAGGCGAGGTGGTACACAAGGGAGACACACTCTACTCCTACGTGCTGCTGGGAAACATCGTAAACCAGTATGACCCCAACATCCTGCCTACTGCCGTGAAGGAAACCCACGACATGGAGGTGCAGGCACAGCTGGCAAAGGAAGAGATTCCCGTGCTCAGAACCCGACTCGCCGAACTGAAGAAGCAAAAGGCCTCTGAAACATCAGATATCTACTACGGACTCACCGACAACAGCAAGCGAAACGCCCTGGATGCGGAGATTGCCGAAGTGGAAGAAGAGCTGAGAAAACAGGCAAACAAGGTGGAAATCTATGCCAGAGCCAAGAACACCACCTATAACTTCATGGCAAAGAGAGGAGCTAACATGCAGAGCGCATCCATGCCCTACTCCAGAACAAGCCTCTACAACGAGGGACTGATTCACTACTGCTGCGCACCAGCCGACGCCTACATCACCAAGATTAACGTGAGCGACAAGACGCTGGTGTTCAAGAGCGAGGAGGTGATGAGCATCCAGCACACCGACTATGCGGCGTGCCACCTGGGCGTAATTACCTACGTGCCCAACTCGAAGGTGAAATACATGGAGAGTCCTGACGATGCAGACATCATCATCAACAACGACCTGGAACTGAAGGCGAAGCTGCAGATGGTGGGTCTGAGAGTGGAGGAAATTCCGAAACACCTGCAGAGCAATTTTTCGCACGATGCCAACGCCGTGGTTGCCATGTTCACCTTCCGCCCCAACCAGCGAGTTCCGGCATGGGTGATGAGCAACCGACTGCCAGTGAGAGTGAGAATCAACAAGTTGAGTGCCATGCTCGACCCAAGACCGCTGCCGATGTACACCATCCCAGTGGATAGAAACCAGAACGTAGTGAGAAGCTCGAAGCTGATCTCTACAGAAAATAAAGAATCAGACAACACAGAGAAGAAATGATTGGACTCAGAAGAAACAAGCGTGGAGACATGGTGCTGACCATCGACAGCTTCGTTGATGTTGACTCTACACCAGACATCCAGTCCGACTACTTCGATTGCATATACATCAATACGACGAGTGAGCGTGCGTTCCATGCAATCATGTTTGGAGCCAGCCCTATCCTATCGTATAAATGCAGCTACAAACCGATATTTGCCCACACGGCCTTATCGGGAAAGGAACAGATGATTGACTACATCGTGGATGCTTACGTGAGCGACATGAGCAACGAGAAGGTGTACGAGATTATCGACAAGATTAAGAAAGCCAAGGAGAAATATGGCATCAAGCAGGAGATAGCACGACCTACTCAGCCCAACCAGCTGTTCTCCAACATCCTGAGATACCTGCTATCCAGAGACCAGAGAGTACTGGGGCACCGACTGATGGAGAAATCGTCGTTGGGGTACATCAACCCTATCTTCGAGCACTACCACAGCATGAGCCTCTTTCATCTTGCAGAAATGTTTACCTTCAAGGACAGTATGGTGGAATGCGGTGCACTGCGCAAGAGTCACTACCTCATCAAGGAGCACCTCTGCCCTAAGTGCAACCACAGCCATCTGCTCTACACGGAGTGCTGCCCCAACTGCGGTAGTTCTAACCTGAAGATTCAGAACATCATCCACCACTTCTCCTGCGCCAACGTGGCTCCGGAAAGTGCCTATAATGTGGGTGGCATGCTCATCTGTCCGAAATGTCACAAGAAGCTGCGCCACATCGGTGTGGACTACGACCGTCCGGCGGTGATCTACTCCTGCAACGACTGCGAGAGTTCGTTCACCACCCCACTGACCAAGGCCACCTGCTGCTACTGCCAGAGCACCTATCCGGTGAACGCACTGGTACCGCGAGATGTGGTTGACTATGAGATAACGGAAGAAGGAATCCGTATGCTGACAAAAACTGGACTCATGTTCAGCAACATGTCGAACACATACGATAACTATATGGAATACTCGCTGCTGATCAGCCGCCTGCGCCGCCAGTTGCTGGAGACATACCGCAAGGACGAGCTGACCGTGATGGTGGGCAAGATATGGATACTCGACAAGAACCAGGAGACAGTGAGAATCAAGGAGTCTATCCAGGCTCAGTTCTGCCGCCTCTTCAACAGTCACAAGGTATCCTACAACAACAACATCTTCTACGTCACCTTCATGGCGTTCGACGACATGAGCGTGGAAGCGGCACAGCAACAGCTGAGCCAGGAGATGTCGAAGGCCATCCGCAAGATAGCTACCGACATAGAACCGGAACAGATAGTATGCTGCGTGCTGAGCACGAAGAGAGCACTGACCAGCGGACAATATGAAGACTTCTTCAACCAGATGAGCTTCATAGAGCTGACGCCGGATGACTACTGCGGCTACGCAGAATCGCCAATATCGGAAGAAGAGGAAGTGAAACCACAACAGGAAACACTCGACCTCACGCCGAAGGAAGACGACAAGATCATGAAGCGCGTGAAACTCTACAAGCAGCTGGTAGCCGTGCTCATCCTCATCGCCGGCGTACTGATACTGCTTTCCATCCTTACGCTCACTGTGCTGAGATAAGTAAACAGAAGAAAGGGAACTACGCCTATGTTTAACATTGCAGAAAACTTGAACCACTTCTGGGACTGGATATCGACACTCTCGCTGTCGAGCATCGTGAGCACCTACTGGTTTCTCTTCTACATCGAGATGCCTAGATACTACATCCTGGAATACCTGGTGATCTTCTGGCGACTGATGGACAGGAACAAGAGAGAAAAGGAAAATGAGATTGCCAAGTTCTATCTCTACCGCGAGAATCCCCTCATCAGCATCCTGGTGCCGGGAAAGAACGAAGGCAAGAACATCTATAAGATGGTGAAGTCGCTGAACGAGCAGACCTACCGGAACTATGAAATCATCGTGGTGGACGACGGTAGCGACGACGACACCAAACTGATATGCACCGACCTGTATCGTGCGAAACTCATTACGCACTATCTGCGACTGGAAACCCGTGGCGGAAAGGCAGCAGCCAGCAACTACGGAGCCTACATGGCAAGGGGCAAATACATCGTGAGCCTCGACGCCGACTCCTCGCTCGACCGCGACGCTCTGGAGAAAGTGCTCATCCCATTCTATCTGGATGGAGAGGTGAAAGCCGTGGGTGGATGCATTGAGGTGAGAAACTACAAGGCAAGCATCTGCTCGTCGCTGCAGGCTTTTGAATACCTGAAGCGAATACAGGTGGGACGCATCGTGACCAGCGAACTGGGCATCTACCATATCATTTCGGGAGCCTTCGGCGCTTTCGAGACGCAGACGCTCAAGGAGGTGGGATACTGGGACATAGGACCGGGACTCGACGGCGACCTGACGCAGAAGATAAGAAAGGCAGGCTACAAGGTGAAATTCGTGGAGGATGCCATCTGCATGACCAACGTGCCTACCAAATGGTACAAGCTCTATCACCAGAGAATAAGATGGTCGCGATCGCTCGTGAGATTCCGCCTGCGCAAGCACATCGACATCCTGCTGCCTACCAAGAACTGGAGCATCCTGAACTGGATATCCAACATGGAGAGCGTGATGTTCGACTGCTTCCTCAACTTCCTGTGGCTGTGGTATATCATCAACCTGGCGATTACCTTCAACACACACATCGTGGAGGTGCTGGCACTGGGCTACTTTATCCGAGTATGCTTCTCGCAGTTTGCCTTCCTGCTGGTGCTTCTGGTAACGGAAAGAAAGAAGACGGCACTGTTCCTCTACAGGTTCACGCCGCTGATGTCGCCATACACAGGTTACTTCCTGCGCTTTGCCCGACTCTCGGCACATCTGCAGGAACTGTTCTTCAGAACATCCTACAAGGATGCCTGGAATCCGAAAAAGACCTCCCGCTATGCTCAGCTGGAAGGTATCTAAGGTTACTGACCTGAGAAACGGATGCCTGGGAAACGGATGCCTGGGCAATGAAAATCAAAATAGAAATAAACAATTAATAAAACGATATTATATGATAAACAAATCTTTTGAGTTTAAGATAGGAGTAATAGGATTGGGTTATGTGGGTACCCCCCTTGCCTGCTTATTCTCAAAGAAATATGAGACATGGGGTTACGACATCAATGCCGCCAAGGTGGATAAACTCGCCAACAAGCAAATGTCTGACAACAAGCAACTGTCGAAGGCTTTGGCTCACGGGCTGAAGTTGACGAGCGATATAGAAAACCTCAGAGCCTGCAACGTGTATATCATCGCAGTGCCAACGCCCGTCAACAAGTCGAACAAGCCAGACATCAGTTGCGTAAGAAATGCCACACGCTCCGTGGGCAGCATTCTGAAGGAAGGCGATATCGTGGTATACGAATCAACCGTATATCCGGGACTCACCGAAGAAGTATGCGCCCCACTGCTTGAGGCAACCTCAGGACTAAAACTTAACCAGAGTTTCTACGTTGGTTTCTCACCAGAGCGCATCAATCCGGGCGACACGGTGCACACCATCGAGAACATTGTGAAGGTAACCAGCGGTTCTACCCCTGAGGCAGCCGCGATTATCGACAGTCTCTATGCTTCGGTACTTACCCACGGCACCCACAAGGCGCCAAGTATCAGGGTGGCAGAGGCCTGCAAACTGATGGAAAACTGCCAGCGCGACGTGCAGATAGCCTTCTTCAACGAGATGGAGAAAATCTTCGACAAGATGGGCATCAGCATTGAGGACGTAACGGCAGCGGCAAAGACCAAATGGAACTTCGTTCCTGCCACACCGGGACTGGTGGGCGGCCATTGCATCGCCGTGGATCCTTACTACCTCATCAACAAGGCACAGGAGGTGGATGTGGTTCCGTCACTCCTATCTACGGCACGCGAGGTGAACGAGCAGATGGCGGTTTGGATGGCGGGTAAGATCAAGAGTGCCTGCGAGAACAGAAAGTTCGTGGCTCCTGAGACCAACGTGCTGATTCTGGGCTTCTCTTTCAAACCCGACAGCGACGACATCCGCAACACCAAGGTGGCAGACCTCTACATCAACCTGGTGGGAGCCGGCTACAAGACGACCCTCTACGACCCACTGGTAGACAGAGACGAAGTAAAAGAAGAATATGGAATTAAAGTAACCGGCGACGAGGCGGTGCTCAAAGGAAAGTACCAGATCGTGGTAATCGGTACAAATCATAAGATATTTAATAATATAGACATGAGTAAGATTCTCACTGACAAGGGTTTCATTTGCGATATCTATGGAATTCATAAAGCGAGAACTTAGGCATGCCTTAAAAAAGAAAACCAAGTAGTATGAGTAAGTGCAGAGTTTTAATAGTAGATGATATTGCTGAAAACATAGCACAAATGGTGAATATGCTCAGCAATCTGGACATCGAAATCAAGAAAGCCTATGGTGGCAAGGAAGCCATCGAGCTGGTAGAAACCTTCAGACCTAACATCATCTTGCTCGACTTGATGATGCCAGAAGTTAATGGTTGGGATGTAATTGAGCATGTAAGAGCCCGTTACGACAAGAATGAAATGATTATCATCATCACATCCCTGCTCAACAACAAGGACAACATTGATGAGTGTTACGAAATGGGCGTGAACGACTATGTGGCAAAGCCTATTATTCCGGGCCGCATCATCAGCTCGGTAGAGACCCAAATGCGAAATGTGAAGTTTGCAGAGTATGAGCCTAAGGCTGAGCAGCATCAGCTGAAGACGCCGCCTGCATCTGTAGTAGAAATGGATCCAGCCAAATATACTGGCTGAATCCATGGATATTATTTCTGAAGTATCGCATTGGCATGATCGATGCGATCCTTTGAAGGAGACTCTATCCCTTGCAAAGGGTAAGGGATACCGAGTTTCTCGTACTTATATACACCCAGTGTATGATAAGGCAGGATATCTATGCGCTCAATGTTGGTGAGCGTATCCAGAAAACTGCGCAGCTGCTGCAGATATTCATCCTTATCGGTTATACCGGGAACCAAAACATGTCGAATCCATACCGGCTTGTGTATCTCGCTGAGATAGCGGGCACAATCGAGTATGTTCTTATTGCTATGAAGCGTCA
>ERZ1034680.646-NODE-646-length-15972-cov-7.690897_pt1 | contig 15972 bp, 12 predicted proteins | sample MGYA00520639_ERZ1034680 | MGnify/ENA primary metagenome ERZ1034680 (study PRJEB33766, sample SAMN09781760) | gut metagenome | biome: gut microbiome | host: Homo sapiens | place: Madagascar | study: EMG produced TPA metagenomics assembly of the PRJNA485056 data set...
TTGAACTTCACCCAGTCTATGCATTTAGCACGGCTACGGTTGAAATTCGTTCTGATTTTGTTTATATTATTGGTACTGAGATTAGAACACGCTGTTTTTTGAACACGAATAATCCATATTTAACGAATCTAATATCAATAGCCGTTAGGGTTATTCTTTTGCCAATTCCAGCTGTCACGACACATATCTTCTATTCCATATTTTGCAACCCAATTTAATTCTTCTTTTGCCTTCATGGGATTACAATAACAAGTTGCTATATCACCTGGTCTACGAGCTTTAATGGAATATCTGATTTTCACTCCATTTGCTTTCTCAAAAGCTTTTATGACGTCTAGTACAGAATAGCCATGACCTGTTCCAAGATTGTAGATAGCCAAACCACAATTGCGTTCAATAGCCTTTAATGCACATACATGACCTGCGGCTAAATCGCAAACATGGATATAATCTCGCACGCCTGTTCCATCAGGAGTATTGTAATCGTTACCAAATACACCAAGTTCCTCACGTTTACCGACAGCTACTTGTGTAATATATGGCATTAAGTTATTTGGGATGCCATTAGGATCTTCGCCTATCAAACCGCTTTTGTGCGCACCTATTGGATTAAAATATCTTAGCAATACTATATTCCAGGCATTGTCTGCTTTCTGAACATCAATCAACACTTCTTCGAGCATGGATTTTGTTTGTCCATAAGGGTTTGTACAATGACCCTTTGGACACTCCTCTGTTATTGGAATGACAGCGGGATCACCATATACTGTTGCAGAAGAAGAGAATATTATATTCTTACAATCATGATGACGCATTACATCTAATAGGATAAATGTACCGGTCATGTTATTATGATAATACTCTAAGGGTTTTGATACAGATTCACCTACAGATTTAAGACCTGCATAATGAATGACGGCATCAAATTTGTTTTCATCAAAAACCTTGTTCAACGCAGTCTTATCAAGAATGTCTGCCTCGTAAAACTTTATTTCTTTTCCAATCAATTGAGAAACACGTTTCAACGCTTCTGGCTTTGAATTAGAAAAATTGTCTACCACTACAACGCTGTGACCAGCCTTGTCTAATTCAATGATTGTATGAGTACCTATATAGCCGGCACCACCACATAAAAGTATATTCATATATCTTGTTTGTTAATTAGCACTCAATTTAGGGCCTAGCCTTTGTATAGGCACTTCTGCGAGTGCCTATATATTGAGTTGTAAATCATTTTCTATTTTAGCACAGTCATATAGCCGTTGCTTTATGCCTTTTAAGGTCATATCAGCCCACTGTTTATGATTCTCTTTCATCTTCTCTTTATCTTCATCGCTTAAATCCTGTTGTGATATATACTCTTACATACATTTAACTGCTGTCTCCTTGATTTCATCAAGGTCAGAGCTAAGCATCTTGCCACTAATCATGAACTCCGCTACATTAGCTCGCATATAACCTTCAAGGTAAGCCATACATAAATCTCTTACATCCAACATAATCTACAACTTATTGTTAGTACTCAATTCTGACTAAATCAACGTTTATAATGATAAACAGACTATTAAAGGTCTACAACATCTCATGCATCGCATATTTTTCCATACTATAGGTGTGTTCTGCTGGTATCTTTCAGTATATGCAAAGACACCATTGAGAATAAAGATACCGTCATCATCTTCTTGTGTTGTTTCTATCATCAGTTAGAACTTGTAATTATGGTTTAGAAGGTATTTCCTTGCCAACCTCATTCTCAATATTTGTCGTAGGCTGCTGTTGCATCGCATTGTTCTTTATTACATTTGCAAAAGCAATTGCCATATTGTTTTGGTTCTGCATATTCTGATAAGACTCCCAATCCCAGAATAAATAAGTGTCCCAAATTCCTAAGTCTATTTCCTTTTTAAGCTGTTCCATTTTTTGTGGATTCGCATTACCGGCTTCGTCAAAGTAGGTATCCAGACATGTGCGAAATCTAAATACATTCAGTACATTAAGTTCTCCTGGAGTAAATTTGTTGTTTGCAATATCTGGATGGGTAACTTGCATTCTTTCCTTATCACAACGACATTTCGAAAGATCTTCATCCACATATTTTTTGGCAACAGCTCGTACTGCCAATAACCTATTATTGGAGGAAAAATATTCATCTATATCAGAAAAGAACATCGAATCACAATTTCCTTTGTTAAGCTGTCCCATCATCAGACCTATGGTATTCTTAGAAATCACCTTACGCTCGAATCTGACATTCTTTATATCAAAAACACTATCCACAGTTTTTTCCACAGGAATACCTAATTTGCACAATGCAACAAGAACAGCACGCTTTTCCACAATGTCAAGTTCATTGTTGAAGTCATTAGCAGCCAAATCATACGTCTGCCCATCTTTAGCATACTTTTCAAAAATGCGTAATGCCCTTATCGCAAGATTACGTACTTTTCCAACTTTCCGCTGTTGAAACCAATTGGGGAATAATGCTCCAAAGAAGCCTCCAAATAAAGCTGCAAGAATCAACATTACAAAATCAAGCAAAATTGTATTCATATTTTTACTATTTAAAAGTTAGTGCTCAATTTTAAGGCATCGCCTTTGCGTTGGCAGTTCTGCAAGTGCCTGTATATTGAGTTGTAAAAATCAATGTGCTTATTATCTACTTGATAAATTTTCTGCATACTGCCAATTGGTGTCATTCGCTTTTGCGATTCCTATTTTACTATATAATCAAGCATCAATCTTACCGTGGTTGAGAAATCGGTGAGAGTGGTTTCGCCATAACGGTAATGTGTAACCATTTATATTTCCAAACGCCCACTGAACCGCCTTTATTTAAAGGCGATTCAGAAGATGTTAGTTAGTGCTCAATTTAGGGCATAGCCCTTTGTATAGGCACTTTTGCAAGTGCCTATATATTGAGTTTGATACATTTCCTCACCATGACATAGCCAAAGCAAGCTTTGCTCTGCTCATTTGACTTGACGGAAATGCTGTTAAAAATTTCACTTGTTTATTAACTATTAAATACATTTTACCCACAACGTGATTTTCGGCTGCACTCGGCATAGCTCAAACAAGTTTGGCTCTGCACTCGTTTACACGAAAATTTATCTGGTCGCAGACTGAAAAAATCCCTGCAACCGTTAAATATTTTAGATAAAGACTTCACGCTCAAGAATTCAGGCAAGCTTGATTCTATTCGCTTAATCAGACTTTTAGTAAAAAACTTACCAAGATATTCCCAAGCGGAGCGTCCTTGCATCTTCACTGTACTAATAATACTATGATAAGTAGCAGCCATCTCTGCCCCCTCGTCACTACCGAAGTGAAGCATTGCATTTCGCTGGGTTGTCGAAGGACGAATCGCATGCTCTGCAAGATTGTTATCAATATGAAGGTTGCCGTCCTTAAGAAAAGCAAAGATGATGTTCCAAAATTTGTAAAGATAATTCAAGGCAGATTCTTTTTCTTTGAGCCATAGCTTTTGTCGCCAAAGCGGTTCCTACTTGACTACAACTGCATCATTTGGCTGAGCTGCAACTGGTGGAACAGTTGGTGTCTCTTGGTTCTGCGCCGAGACGTATGCCTTATTGGCTTCTGGAACACCTTATACAACACAAACCACTACATTTGGAGCTTGATACTTCTTGTACCATTTCTCAAACACATGATAAGGACACTACTGTCCAAAGAAATTTTCCCATAAGGTCAACTGACCATCATCGGAGTCATTCTGAGGACGTTTGGGCTTAACAAATAGCTCACCTAAAGGTTTCCTTTCAAAGAGGACTTTACCAATGGCAGCAGATAATATATAAAGATTTTGATCAATATGATATACCTTCTTAGCTATGGCAAGCAGCAGATAATCGCATATGGCAATCCAAATCTGCGAGAATACAGCATTTTGGCTCGTTCCATAGAACGACTTGATATGCAGTCGTTGTTTGATCCATTTAAAGAAACATTCCACTTGCCAGCACTCTCTATAGAGTTCCGCTATAGTCAGGTAGGAATGAGTGAAATCGTTGCTCAGAAATCTATAAATGTTGCCGGTAGCATAATCCTCATAAATAACCATGCGGAGTGCGTCTGGATACCATTGTGAGGTTTTCTGTCCAGTAAGCCTAATAATGGCATCACTCACAACACCAGTCCGCTTGTCTACGGGACGTTCCTCCTGCACTTCATATTTCATGTTATCCTTGGCTCTTGTTACAAAGAACGCTTGCTGACGATGAAAGTGATTAAACAGCTGCTTGAAGTCGACGTAGCCTTTGTCCATGAGATAATAGCTTCCAGGCTCTACAGGAATCAAACTCATTGTCTTAGAGTCATGAACTGCAGCTTCTGTAAGATAGATGAATGTCGGTATGGAACCACGCAGATCCAACAACGTATGCATCTTCACACCGCCTTTGTCATGATGCAGACGAGCCCATGAACAAAGCTGAAGGCACAACTTGATAGTGCTGCTATCAAAGGCGTACACGATACCATCCACGTCAAGACGGGAAGGTTCATCTTGGTACAGCTCTCTTGCCCAAGCAATCAGTATCTGACCGAAATCATGGTATATACACCAATCCTTGGTCTCATTGATATGAGCCAAAGTGGAACGTTGGATATACTTTATTCCGTTCGAATAGAGTTTGGAAGAGAGTGCAACCAGCGTTGCATCAATGCTGCGGAGACTAACTTGGTCAGTGAACTGCGCAAAGCTCATCACCATAAACTGGTCTCTGCATTTGAACACGATGGCATGTCTATTGCCATTGTATCTCTTTACGCACTTGTCGAATTCATATCTTGGTATGAGCGACATGATTTGAGCGAATACGGTCTTTCCTTGATTCATGATTTCAGTCTCTTGCAATACAATTTGCAAAAGTACAAAATCAAATCTCGAAAAAATCAAATTCGTATAACTCATTGAATATAATTAATTTAAATCATGTCCAAGATTTTTTCTTTGGACAGCAGTGATAAAAATTCATTTTTTCTTGCCTACTCGTGAAAGATAAGCCCCTTTAGCTTTTTCTTTTTTCAGAGATTTTATAGTTAAATCTTTGTTTAACGACTCCGCTTTAAGACGTTCATTTTCTTCTTTAAGTTTTTTAAGTTCCATACGATTGTATAAATCTCCAGTATATTTTTTTATACCTATAGATTTTGCCTTTTGGACAATTTCATCTGCATTGGATGAATCGTCCCGACAAGCAATCCACTTTTTTAGAGATTTTTCCAATTTTCTTTTCAAAGAATATACATTGGCACCTTTTAGATTAAGTCCAAATTCTACTGCATTATGTATGTCTTCCCATGTTTCTTGAGCTGCACTCACCAAGAAAGGGTTTTCAAACAATTTCAAGGTCTTCTCCCCTTCAAATTGCCCAATTGTTGACAATATACCGATTAAGACGTTAGGATTGGTACATACATCTCTTTGCAAATTATATTTCATCGCACATTTATATGCACGATTAGAAGTTGTGACAAAATATAAATCTTTATTCAAGATGTCTCTTTCATTCTTTACGCAAGTTTGCTCACTCAACTTATCAGCTATTCCTAAATAAATATAAGCATCAGTTTCTGCAATAGCTCTATTGTCACTCTCTAATCTTCTTGCTCCTTTTGCCGTGTTTTTTGTCTCATAATAAATGTCTTCTATATATTTATCAATAGTTTCTGAGTCAGCTATTACATATTCATCCTTTTTCTCCACAACTTTGCAGTCAAACTCTATTGTTCTAAACTTATCATGTAGAAGTCTCTTTATCAATTCTTCCGGTGCATCTTCATCATAATAATTGTCATAATAGACATCAAAAGATGCATACAGTTTAGACGTGTTATAAAAATCTTCTACAAATACATTTGCTATCGTACTAAGTAGAATTTCATCAGGAACTGTATTAAAAGATGATTTAAAATAGTAATAACTATTTTTGGATGTCTTTACATGTCGGACGACCTCTTTTAATATAGCTGTCGGAACATAAACCTTGCATTGGCATTTAAGTAACGTATCGACCAATTTTTGATACTCTTGGCTAAATCTTGTTTTATTCACTAAACAATGCAGCACTACTTCTGTATCTAATATAAAAGTCTTTTTTCGGAACTGGGTTAATTCAAATGAGTTCAAAGTAGGATCCAACTGTGCTATTTGGGTAAAGACATACGCCTTTGCCCATTTTTTCAATACACTTCCAGCTTTTTTGACCTCTTCATCTATTACCTGACTTAATGACAAAATCAAGGCATCAGCTTCAGCGATATCCAGATTACCCCTCAGTTTTTTTATAATAATTTCTTTGTCGGCAACATTTCCCACACGATCCAACAAATCCAAACTAAACAACCTAAAGAAATATGTCAACGCATCTTTGATTTTATTCTTTAGGAGAGTTATATCAGACTCTAACTTTCCTTCATTTAATCTTTTGGTACGATCAACTATTTCATCTATAAGTTTGCTTGTCTGATTTTGCATTTCTCCATATTCCTTATCAATATTAGAAGATGTTACTGCATTTATCTCAAACTTGCCCGTTTCCTTATTTTTCTTTAGAATTTTCTTCTTATTTGTTAGCTTGTCCAAATGACTATTTACAGCATCTTGGCTTATAACTCGACCAAAATTAGCCTTAAACTCCTCACACAATTCTTCAGAAGTCATTGCTCCTTTAGCGAGTATCAAAGAAGAAATAACCTGACTCAAAAACAAAGAACGGCTTCTTTGAAGATTTTCATTTAAGCCAAAGGCCAGTGAACTTCTGAGCAAAGCGACTTCCAAACTATTATCAGACAAAAATAAATTCAAATTCATATCAAGTACTTTTTTACTTGCTCTATAATATTCTTATAATTTATTCTATTAGATGGCAAATAAACATTACCTATAGATATGGTAAGTTCCCCCTCACTATCTTTTTCTATAATCAAAGCCCTATCCTCACCATTTATATGTTGCGTAGCTGTTATTGAATCCGTAAAATCAGGCAATCCAAACAAAATAAAACGTCCGATGTCTATGAGCATATGCAAGCCAGATTTTTGAAAAAGCTCCATTAAGCAGTCTTCTTTGTCAGAACCTATAATTCCTAATCTATTGAAAATCACAAAGACCTGTATTAATTTAAAATTTTCAACAGAATCACTTATTTGGTCTGGAAAAGTAATACACATTCTTTTTATATCTTTTTCCAAATCGGAAATTAAATATTCTAAGGTGCGAACATTAAGATTATTAATTTTAGCACTCATTTTAGCTGAAATACTAAATACTTTACGCAAAGCATCCACATCAAAACGTATAAGTTCCTCAATTGCTCCAAAAAGTTCATCACTAACCCTCTTTCTGAAAGAATAAAAGAATGGGCTTGAAGAAGTAAATTTTGAAATATAACCATCAAAATTAGCATCTGTCCCATAGAAATGATAAAACAAAGATTCTAATTTTGGATAATCGCAAACTACAATCGTTTTGTCAAAACCATATTTATTTCTTCTGAAACCAAATTTCTCTTGTTCATCAAATGAAATAAATTGTCTATCCACATGAGCTGACAATATATTTAGAATGCGAAAGACATGGGTAGGATCTAATCTATCCAAATCTTCAATACATAAGACTACTTGCTTTTCTATATTTTTTTGTTTGTATTGCTCTATAAATGAAGATATCAAGAAAGACATCATGTCAAACTCATAGATTTTCCCTTTACCTTTTGAGAAAACTTTCAGATAATTATCGATTTTGCACTCTGTTTTTGTTTGATCAATTCTACCTTTATAATCATCATACCCATCTTTTAGTTTACGAAAAACTTTCCAAAGAGCACCAGCAGAAAGAAAATTCGCTTTTATGCTCTCATCAAGGTTCAATACTTCCATAAGGGGAACCATATCTTCTATCTCTAATTTTTTCCCAAAATGTAGCATATAGTAATAAGCATAAATACTTTCTGGTATATCGATGTCTTCACTAACATAGACTCTATTAGCAATAAGTTGAACTAATATATCTCTTTTTATAAGTTCAAAAACATCATATGTATCAACAACTTGATAATTTACAGGATATAAAGTCACAAAAACATACTTATCAGAATAATCTCTCTGAAATTTATTAAGAAAATAGCTTTTACCATCACCAAAAGGTGCCGAAAAAATAACATGGTCATTTTTCTGCAAATGCCCATAAAATTGCTCTATGTCTTTATCAATAGAAATCTCCATATACTAAAAATATTAAACAATCAAAATGAACCCACTATAAAAATCCCACCAACCCACCCGATTGGATTAATAGAGCACCTAGCTTAGAATAGGCTCCAAAACATGATATATTTCAATCATCTTTTCGTTAGTGCTCAATTTAGGGCATAGCCCTTTGTATAGGCACTTTTGCAAGTGCCTATATATTGAGATGTTAAAAATTTCACTTATTTATTAACTATTGGCATATTGCCAATCCGATTTTGTCAGGTCGCATACTGAAAAAATCCCTGCAACCGTTAAATACATTGGATAAAGTCTTCACACTCAAGAATTCAAGCAAGCTTGATTCTACTTGCTTAATCAGACTTTTAGTAAAAAATTTACCAAGGTATTCCCATGCAGACCGTCCCTGCATCTTAACTGTACTAATGATGCTATGATAAGTAGCTGCCATCTCTGCCCCTTCGTCACTGCCAAAGTGTAGCATTGAATTGCGCTGGGTTGTCAAAGGACGAATCGCACGTTCAGCAAGATTGTTATCAATAGGAAGGTCGCCGTCCTTAAGAAAAGCAAAGATGTTGTCCCAAAATTTGTCAAGATAATTCAAGGCTTCCCGCAAATAAAGAGTTGTCTCTGACGGATCTTTGTCAAGCTCTATCTTAAGATGCTGCATAAGAGTTATCAGCATTTCCTTTGACTCAAGGTCTTGACGGCGCTTACCTCTTTCTTCGGGTGTAAGAACTTCAGCATCATATTGATGTTCTCTTTTATAATAGAAATCGACACCGCTAAGAAAGGAACGCGCATACTCTATTGCTTTTTATAAAACGCGTTATTCTCCTTCATTTTAACTTCAACGGAAGGATCATCAGGAAAAATTGAAATAAACATTGTATTATAAAATATCTTTTTACCTGATGTTGACATTGGAAACAAGCTTACGTCAGTAATATTTATATCTTTTATTTTTTCAATATAATAATCAAAACATCCTTTTACAAAAGAACTTATTTTGTCTTTTTTCAAGATATCCACCATGATTTTCATCAAAGCATCATATCCGACTGTAGATTGAAGAATGTTCGTCGGCTTTGACAGACCATCATATTTCCATTTATCTCCAAAGAATTTCATTATTGAATCAAAAAAATAGAACATACAATCCGCAATTTTAGAATCATCATTATTTGCATAAAATTGCCTGAAAGGTAGGAATTTAGAAGACTGGCATTTTCTAAGCTCTTTTCTCTCTACATATTTGTCATTTTCCGATTCACGCCAAGTGGTACTTATCAAAGCAACAATTGATTTTACCATAGAGGCTTGTGACAATGGTGGTACATCTGTCTTATCATAGTTGCCACCATACAACTTTATACGTTTATAAAATGGAGATTTCTGATGAGCATTCAAAGCCAACACAACCTCTAAAGCTGTTTTATAAGGCGAATCATCTGTTGACAAGCCAAACAAACTATATACTAAATCTTGTGATACTCGTTTTTGAGTTCTGTTAATTGTCGAAAATATCATTGCTTGATACTCTAAGGTTTTGTCTATAAAACAAGAAATAACTAATTCGATATTTAACAGATTTGTCAACTTCTCTTTCCAATAATCGACTTTCTCCTTATAGTTTTTTTCAATATAGCCATTTAATCGCTCTATTGCAACTTCAATTCCTCTGATTCTATGCTGTCCATCTATAATTGTTACATATATGTCTGCTTCACTATTACCAGACTTCGCTTTTTCAACTTCCTCTACAACTTTATCGTCAAAAGCTAAAAAAACGACTCCATCATTAGAGATTTTTTGGCTATCTATCATACATTGCGGAACACCTAACACAATATTAGTAGGAAATGTAGCAGTATCATCATTGATTAAGAAATCAGCGATTTTTTCGACTCTATTCTTATCTACTTTACGCTGCACATGATTATTATATATAGGGATTCCACCATCGTCATAACCTATAATTAATCGTTCTGTGTATTTTGTATATTGTAGAACTTCCCTAATTTTGGCTTTACCTATTATGAAATCTTGTCCATTTTGCGAAACAAGAAAACCTCTTATTCCAATTTGTTCCATTTGCTTACCAGTTACTACTTAATTCTTGTGATTTTGATTTGATACTTTCATTGAACTTGCTATCACTTAATTCTGTGTTATTGCAATTTGCTATTATCCAAAACAACAAAGAAAATACCAAGCAAACAATTGATGAAAACAATGATTCAGCAAAAACAGAACATCCAACAGTTATAGCGAATAACAAAAGTACAAATATAACAAATAAGATAAGACTCACCTTGTTCTTGTAGTCACGCATGGATAAAATAATGCTAACTGCTGCTGGCACGATTAAGGCACAGGAATAAGTTATCACATTAACTGCCAATGAAGCAATACTTATTTGTCCTTCTTTCAATATTGGTAACCATATTCCTATTCCACCAACTATTATTATCACAATCACAAAGTATAAGCTAAAACTCCAGCACCAAGGACTCTTTATCCTATGGTATAACTCACAAAGAATGTTATCATCCATAACGTTAATTATTTTCTTTCCAATATTGAGCTATCTCAAATATTTCCGTCAGAGCGTATTCCTTAATGTTCGAAACGGCACAACCATTTGATAACATCTCAATATTTCGCATAGCTTTAGCGCCATTTTTTTCAGATAGGCCCAAGAATTTATTAATCGATTTACTGTTTGCCAAATCATTAATTGGCAACAAGAATGCAGTTTCACATTCTTGCGAGAAATCAAAGTTTCCTTGGTTGTACTCAGAAATTCCCTGTGAAAGTAAAATAACAGAAACGCCATAAGAGCGTATTTTTCGAAGCAATACTTCTAATATTTCTAGAGATTTTTTTTCTCTAAACAAATCATGAGCTTCATCTATCATCAAAATATAACGCATGTTTCGATATCCATCAACAACATCCGTTCCTCCTAAGTTTGTGAAAACATTAAAGATATAGTTGATTATCAGAAATACTGATGTGAAACGCACAGTATTGTCCAATTCTCCAGAAAGAGAAAAATAATAGTTACTATTAAGGAACTTACTTGGATCTTTAATGTCTGAGGCAAAAAGTTCATACTCGCTTAAGCGTCCTATAATGTCTGTCAACATATCACGAGTGTCTCCTACGATATCTAGTAATTTCTCGTTGATATCAGTAAAAGATGGATAAACTCCGCTTGTTTTTTCCAAGAAAGCCTCCCTAGTTGCATCTCTCAAAGTTTGCTGCTGTTTTTTGCCTATATTAGAATATTTTGCAATAATATCAACAAACTTATTTATACCTACAATCTTATTTTTTTCGTTAACATTGTCAATGAAAGAAATAGGGTTCAAAGGAAAAGGCTCGTTTGGAGCACATATACATTGCGTATGAGTACTCTCAAAGAACTTACTCATTTTATTTTTATCTTCCTCCCCTATACCCTTGAAATCCAAGAATAAGTAATTTACCTTGCCGTTGGTCTGCTGATTAATTTGTCTCAAAAACTCCAATGCAAACTGTGTTTTACCAGACCCGGACTTTCCTGCAATGGCAATATGTTGATTGTTATACAGGCGAGAGTCGTTAAAACAAAATGTTATGGGAGCATTATCTTTTGGAGAATATCCAACTTTCAGTTTTATTGCACCTGAAAATTCCTGCTTCTGGATATGCTGGTTGAAGTTTTTAACGGCTTCCAAAGGAATCGGTTTATCCTCTATCGCATCTAACCCCTTGCCTATATTTTCAAAAAGGAAATCAAAGAATGTATATTGCGGATTATTTTCGAAAAGATAGTTTATTTTTTCTAATCCATGATCAATATGTAACTTTACATATTTGGGGATATTCTCATCAGATTTTGAAATGCCATAAGCCTGACAAATCAAAGCTATGTAATAATCCTTTAAAGCAGGGTCAAAGAGGATGTGATCCTTATATTCCTTTCCTTGGGAATCATACATATTAAATTCCTGCTTAGCAAACCGTTTACCTAAAGCTAAAGAATACCCCAATGCGATACGCGCTATTACATTTTCCTTAGTTGTTCCATTAAGTTTGGCTGTCAGTTTAGAAACGACAACTTGATTGGCTTTTGATGTAGATATATTTATCAACATAAATTTAATTCTTTATATTGTGCAAACAATTCCTCTGGCTTGACAGATGTAAAAGAAGAATTGTTATCTCGATTCTCTATCAAATAAGATTTACTTACAAGTGGTTCAATCATATTATATTCATCTTCAGTCATTTCTTTCATTAAAAGGGGAAACAAGACCACTTGCTTTGATACTTTCGGATAAAATTTTGTTAACACATTTCTTGTATGGCTTGGATCAAACTTTTGCATTGGACTATCAATAAAAACAGGAAATTCTATTTCTGTCTCCTCAACTAAAGCTCCAAGTAAAGCGGATGCAAACATTTGACGTTCACCCATAGACAAATTGCCCTTGTCTATCTTTCGGTCATCAAAATCATACAGATTGATGTCAACATCATCTCCATTACCATTTATGTCAACAACAACATTTTTCACCAAATTGTCCTTATGAAGGTATTGATGTAATTTTGTAGTAAGTTTCTGCTCCAAAGCTTTCTTCTTTTCATCTTTAAAACGAATCAAGAATTTCTGAATTCTACGGATGAGTTTACCTGCTTCATTATCAACAGCCTTATTTTTGTTGGAAACCTCAATTTTCTTTGACAATACTTCCTTTTGCTTTTTATTTGCAACAATATCATCAAAAAGTCCTTGTTTTTTTACAGCCATATCGGCATTAGCCTGCATCAAGTCTGCAATGTTATCGTCAATATGTTTTTTGCGACAACGCAATTCTTGAACATAATCATTCTCTGAATGTTTTTCTGCTTCCCGTATTTTCTTTTCTATTGAAAACAATTCTGCCCGAGCTTTAGAATAAGCATTATTCAATCTATCAAAAGAAATTTTACTTTCTTTTATTTTATATACCAATTGCGTAAAATCGTCTACTTCCATTTCAGAAAAGTCATGCAATAGGGTAAAGTTTTCAAATCGAGTTGTGTCAATATTATTATAAAAATATTTTTTTATCAACAATCTGATCTGATTTTCATAAAAGTTGCGGACTCTGATATCTATGCATTGTGGAAATTCTTTCTTTGCCTGTTCCAAGTCATTGAGAAATTCTTCTGTCTTATCTGAAACGCAAGACAATTGACTTTGACTTCTTTTATATTCTGATTCTGCATTTAATTGTTCCTGTACTTCTGAAACCAAACCACCAGCTAAAGCAAAAGGAATTATACTATACAAATCTTTCAATAAGTTGTCGCTTTCTTGCATGTTTGTTGTTAGCTCATCCCTTTTATCTCGAAGTTCTTTTAACTTCTCTAAAGACATCAAATCACCTTCTCTAATCAACTTTTCTTGCAACTCATTAGATTCATGACGAGCAATCAATATGTCTTCATCGTTTTTATCTTTCAAATCATCTATGCGCTCAATCTCTTCCTCGTCATTTTTTATTGTCGCCAACAATGTATTAAATTTTACCTTATCCTCAGGTTTTGCAGACTCTTTACGATAATCATCTTGAATACGCTCCAGCTCATTTTTTAAATCATCGTATTTTTGAATACCTAATACTTGAGAATAAGCTCTGCTTAAGTCATGTCTCTGCTCAGGAGTATTAATCTGGGCAAAACTGACAATCTTTTCTGCATCAAAGAAAAAGAATTTAGCTATCTCAATAGGAAGCAAATAATCACGAATAAAGATTTCCTCTTCTTTTAATTTCTCTTCTTTCGAGCCTGAGAACAAGTCATTCTTCCGACCGTCTATCAATATTTCTAATTCCTCAGCCACTCCAGTAGCACTATCGTATGATCTCATTACGGTTATCTCAGTGCAAGCTGTATCAGGAATATAAACATCTGAAAAAGTTATAGAAACAGAAAACTTGGTCTCACCTTCTTTTTCCGCTTGAAAATTCAAGCTATTCCCTATATATCTTCCATATCCTCCTTTCTCGGCAATCTCACGCTTGTAAAGTTCATCTACTTTTTCCATCTGTTTACCATACAAGCACCACACAAGAGCCATTAGAAATGTCGTTTTGCCAAAGCCGTTATTTCCTCCAATGACAACAATATTTTTTTCATTTTCTGGTGTAAGACTTATAGTGTTATACCCCTTATAAATGCGGAAATTATAAAATTCAATTTCTTTTATTATCATTTTGCTTGCTGTTAACAAATTCTTCTAATCTAGATTCAATTTCTCCTTTCAAGCCTCTTCTTCTCTGCATAAGAGACTTACTTTTCTGGAGCATCAACAGTTGTTCTATCAACTCGCCCTCCGAAATGTTATCTTTGCAGACTTCTTTCATCAAGTCGGCTTCAAGCTTATTTTTCTGTTTTTCACCATCCATAGTAAAAGCTTCTTTGTATATTGAATTATAAATATCTGACACTTGATAAATAAAATTAAAATCACGATACCAATTCACCTGAATGGCGATTAGTTCTTGATCTGAGATTAATTTTATATGTAAATCTTTTTGCTGTAAATCATGTTGAATTCTCAATAAGCGTTCTAATATACTAGCCCTATAACTAAATACATATGGTCCCATATCATTTACAGCACGTCGGCCATCTCTTCTAAAAGGAATACGATTTGCCAAAATGTTTCTTTCATCATCCAATTGTTTTCGGAAATCATAAAGGGGTTGCATCCATTCACGACCATTCTTTATCAATGAACGCATGGACTTGTCATCTTTTACCACGGTACAAACCCAGCATCCAAAACGACTTTGGCCACAAGACCCATGACTCTTGTCTGTTACAACTGTTGGACATTCATAATCATCTGCACTTGCATCAAGATAAATGTTAAACAAAACAGAGTTATCAAATCCCCATGGAGAAGGTATCGCATTAATTATATACCATATTTCTTCAAGCATCAACTCCTTTATAGGAGCATACACATAAGTATTCTTTAGTAATGTATGATGAGTCAGTCTTTGACCACGAATTTCATGTTTTTTAATAGAGCGTGCTCGCGTCGCGCTTTCTGCCTTTCGAGTTCCAATCAACACGATAGCCTCTCCACATTCATCAACTTGATCAGTTATGAAACGTGCTGTCGGTTTTATCTTCATCTTTTCCGTACACCACCTAAATGCTGTATTCGGAACTGGATAACCCTTACCTATGACATTAACCCAAAAAGAATCCTCCAATTTTGGAATTGTTTTTCTTACAATAATAGGCAAATCTTGTTCCCTTGCTGCCTTCTGAATTTGTGCTAACACATCATCCACATAAGAAGAGATAATTGGATTTTCAACCAAAGTGTCATTGCAAACTACATAAATTGGTCTCCGCAATTGAAACGGAACAGGAACTTGTTTTTTTATTTTCTGTAAGGCCAACCATGTAAGTGTCAGAAGAACTGTCGAATCTTTACCTCCACTAAATCCTATAATCCATGGACGGTAAGTTTTGTCAGCGTACATATATTGATCTAAAATTTCATCTATTACAAAATCTATACGTTCAGAATATTTCATTATAAAAAAATAATATCTGTAACCATCTATATTTCCATACACCCGCTGACCCACCTTTATTTAAAGGCGATTCAGAAGATGTTAAAAATAAGAGATGATTGTATTTAACATTTATTTTGTATAAAGCGAGGCAAAAGTGCCACTTTGA
>ERZ1034680.648-NODE-648-length-15912-cov-7.415337_pt1 | contig 15912 bp, 16 predicted proteins | sample MGYA00520639_ERZ1034680 | MGnify/ENA primary metagenome ERZ1034680 (study PRJEB33766, sample SAMN09781760) | gut metagenome | biome: gut microbiome | host: Homo sapiens | place: Madagascar | study: EMG produced TPA metagenomics assembly of the PRJNA485056 data set...
ATCAAATATAAATGTAAATATTCAAACTTATATTTGATACCAGAAGATAAACGAATAGATGTACGTTGGGCAGATGTAACTATCATATATGCAGAATTGGCATTATATCGTATGGCCTTTGATAATGGCAAATATGATTATTTTCATTTAATGTTAGGAATGGATTTGCCAATCAAGTCACAAAAATATATTCATGAATTCTTTGAATTGAACAAAGGAAAAGAATTTATTGGACTTATGCAGAATGCATGGAGAACAAAGACAAAAGTGATGTATTATCATATATTGATGAAAAAACAACGTGGAACATCTTTGTGTATAAAATGTTGTCAACATATGCATTGGATATTCACACAATTCCAAAAGTGTTTGCCTGTCGTACGCTCTAAAAACAATATGCCTACTCTGTATAAGGGTTGCACTTGGTGTAGTCTGTCACATGACGCCGTAGAATATTTATTAAGCTATGAAACATGGATAAAGAAAAGATTTCGTTGGACATTTGGGGCAGATGAAATATATAAACATACGCTGCTCTTTAATTCAGATTTCAAAAACAAAGTATATTCAACTAAAGGTGAATATGAAGCCTGTCTAAGATTACAAGACTGGAAACGTGGCAATCCATATGTTTGGACAATGGCTGATTATGATGAAATCATGCAGTCAAAGATGCTTTTTGCGAGAAAGTTTAGTAGCAAGAACATAGACTTGGTGAATGCAATATACAATAAGTTGAAAAACGAAAAATAAAGAATACAATATGTTTAATCCTTACGCTCAATTTAAGAAATTGTATACCAAAAGCATATTTTGGGAAACTGTCATTGTGTTGATACATATTTGTCGAAAGACAATTTTCAATGTCCGTAGCTCTATGGATGAATCCGTGGAAGGAAATAGTGGATCGCTACTGATGATACTTTGTGTTATGCTCAACTTGTATTTTGTTTATAAAAATAGAAATTATTTGAAATATTCTTTGAGAGACTCTAAAAGCTTTCTTTTTTTTATCCTTGTAGGAATTTCCAGTGTGTTATGGACGCCTGTATCAGACTTTAAGGGCATTATTGCAAAAGCTGTTGAGCTATTGTCTTCCTATTTGTTGCTGTCTATCATATTGTATAAGATAAATGATGTTTGGCGTTGTCTTTATTATATTGTCTTTATTGCGACTTGTGCCGCATTTTTAGGTGGCATTTATGTCAATTTTGGGCATACTAATACTTATAGTGTCTCAGCTTTAATAGGAGCAATATTAGCTATAGGCTTGTATAAAAACTATAAGATTAAGACCATGAAGTATTATTTTGTCTTTAATATAGCAATTCTTATTGTCGGAACAAGTTCTGCTTCATATATTAGTTTTATTTTTGCAATGGTGGTATTGTTGTCAACAAGCAGAAAAGGTATAAACATTCCTTTGTTAATCGTTGCTTTCTTGTTCCTTTTCCTTACCTATAAGTTCGCCATGCCGTATATATCTCAATATATATTCTATGGACACACAGAAGAACAAATAGCCTCTGGAACAGGACGCGAATTTATATGGGATATAGTTTTTAGAGCCTTTGCAGAAAGACCTTTTCTTGGGTATGGATTTGTGTTAGGTGAAAGATGGGTTTTCGCAAATATCGGCAATATTTTTATTTTGTCTGCTCACAATGGATATTTTTCGGTTTTGTTAGGAACAGGAATATTGGGAATGTTATTTTTTGGCTTTTATATACTCAAAACATTGTTTCAAGGGTATAGCTTGACTAAAGGAAAAACGTATAGTGGATATTCTGCAATTTTATTATCGGCTTTGTTGGGCGTTTTAGCCAACAATATGTCATATCCGTGTATAGGATCAGACTGGAACCATCCTTTCCCTGCTATTATCTTGATGATGTTATTGATAAATACCATGCGATACAAGCAAGTAGATATGCGTATAGGAAAATATATTCAAAACTTATAATTATATTCTAATGATACAACATAGAAATATAGCTCTTGATATTCTAAAGTTCTTTGCTGTAGTTTTAATAACAAACAGTCATTTCGATAATCAATATGTTTATGCAAAGGGGTTGGCTACAGGTGGGGCTATTGGTGACGCTTTGTTCTTTTTTATCTCGGGATATTCATTGTTTTTGGGGCGTGTTGGACGTTTCGACAATTGGTATAAACGAAGAATAAGAAGGATTTATCCTAGTGTGTTTTCATTGGCTATTCTCACATCTATGCTCCATTTGTCAGGGTATGATATGTTTCATGTCTTATTGTATGGAGGAGAGTGGTTTGTAAGTTGCATAATGCTTTATTATATTGTTTTGTATTTTATTAGGCGTTATTTTGTGGAACGATTGAACTGTTGCTATGTGGTAGTTGCAATAATCTTACTAGTGTGGTATATAGGGTTTTATGATCACAATAACTATATATATATATACAAAAACACTTACATAAAGTGGCTGCTCTTTTTCTTCTTTATGCTTCAAGGTGCACAAACGGGGTGGAGAGAACACAACGGGAATCCTATTCAATCTGTTAATGTAGGAAAGGCATTATTTTTATTAGGCTTAAACATTTTCTTATTTTATGGTATACAAATTTTTTGTCGTCATTTTCACTCTTGTGATGTATTAATGATAACGAGTTTGCTGCCGTTATGGTTTATATGTCTATATTTTTATAAATTGTGTAGTTTCAATATGTTTAAAAAATACTTTGAATCAACAAAAATAGGATGGATTATGGGGGCTATTGGAGGTTTGTGTCTTGAAGTTTATCTTACACAACCATTTGTACGTACAACAGCTATTAACCATCTGTTTCCTCTGAATCTTATTATTATATTTGTTGGCATTTTGATATCTGCATATATAGTGAGAGCATTCGGCAGATTCTTTCAACAGACATTTAGCTCAGAAGACGGTTATAATTGGAACGAAATTTTGAAAATAAAATAAATATGAGAATAACTTGGGTAACACGTAGCTTTTTGGACTATCGCATCCCTGTTTTTAAAGCTTTGGACGAGATGTGTGGCCATCAGTTGACGGTGATATATTATAAGGATATCCCTCCACAGAGATGTCAAGAGAAACTGCATGCGATATTAGGCGATAGGGCTATTGCTCGTGAAAACGAATTAAGAATAGGTAATCGTCCAAAAGTAGATAATGCTTCAAGAGCCAATAGTTCAATTCGTATTCCGATTAGTCCGGGACTTATTAAGCAGGTTATAGCAACGAAACCTGATGTGATGGTAAGTGATGGTTTTATGCAATGGACGTATGCGCCGCTTTTTGTAAGAGCATTTAAACGAATTCCTCATGTTATGTTGTATGAGCGAACAGCACACACAGAACGTACGGCAGGTAGGTCTAGAGTATGGTATCGTAAATTCGTTAGTAACTGGATTGATGCAATAGATTGTAATGGCTGTCTAACTGGAGAATATGTAAAGAAATTATTAGGCTGGAACGAAAGTAGATTAACTTACGGACACATGGTAGCAGATGTCTCTGGAATGGCAGATAAAGTAAACGGTATTTCAGAAGACTCGGTTATAAGCTTACGCAAGAAATATGGCATTAAAGGCGTAATGCTCCTGTTTGTTGGGCAGCTTATTCCTCGTAAGGGCGTTAAAGAACTGCTTGAGGCTTGGGCGACATTTAAAGCTTCATGTTTAGATGAATGTTCTCTTGTTTATGTTGGTTCAGGACCTCAAGAGCAGGAACTAAGATCTTTTGCAACATCAAACAACGTAAAAGATTTCATCATGACAGGTGCTGTGGATTATGAGCAGATTGCTATGTTTTATAAGGCAGCAGATTGTTTTATTATCCCTACTTTAGAAGATAATTGGAGCTTGGTGGTACCAGAGGCTATGGCTTGTGGCTTGCCGGTAGCTACTTCTGTATATAATGGCTGTCATCCTGAATTGGTACATTCTGAGAATGGATGGACATTTGACCCACTTAGCAAACAGAGTATTGTTGACGTTCTTGACAGAATTGTATCTTCTAAAGATAAGCTACTTTATATGGGAAGAGAATCGTTGAAAATCGTTTCAAGCGAAACGCCTGAAAGAGCTGCAAAGAGTATAATGGAAGCAATAAATTTTGCTATTAAACGTGTCAGAAAGAAATGAGAATATTGACATTAACAACATATGAGGGTTACAATTATGGTGCCTCTCTTCAGGCTTATGCGTTACAGCATTTTCTGAAATTGCAAGGACATGATAATGCAATAATTCGCTTTGAACCAGAGTATTTGATGCGTTATTATGCTTTTTGGTATGTCAACCCAGATTCAAGACTGAATGCTAACCCCATAACTCGTATGCTGTATCGTATAATGAAATGGGGTCAAAGGCGTACAACGTTAAAGCGCAAGCGTGTTTTTGATTATTTCAATCATCAGATTCTAACAGAAACAGAGCAAAAGTGGTCAAGTAGTGAAATGTTAATGCATGACCCTCCCAAGGCTGATTTGTATCTTTGTGGCAGTGACCAAATATGGAATGTTCTTTATGAAGCAGGGCGTGATCCTGTCTTTTACCTTGAATTTGTAAAAGAAGGCAAGAAGGCATCTTATGCTGCAAGTTTTTCTTTCTTGGATTTGCCTAAAGAGCATTTCGTAAGAATACAAAGATCCTTGCAAAAGTTTGATGCGGTTAGTGTTAGGGAGTTGCAAGGAAAGGAATTGGTCGAGAAGATGGGCGTTGATGCGGCATGGGTGCTTGATCCTGTTTTTCTCCTTTCAGTCTCAGAATGGGACAGCTTGATTAATCGAAAGGAGATTCTTAGTTATGAGCCTTGTGATATAAAAGAGAAATATCTTCTTATTTATGATTTTGAAGGTAATGCTAAATTAAAGGAGTTTGCTATTAATTATTCGCGACGACATAATTTGAAAATATTTGCAATAACAGACCGCTTCCCTTTGTGCTATGCAGACAAGAACTTTAAAAATGCTGGTCCTGTAGATTTTATCAGAATGATTAAGGGGTGTGATTGCTTTATAAGCAATTCTTTCCATGGTACGGCATTTTCAATTATCTTTCATAAACCATTCTTTGTTTTTAATCGTGAAAAAGCAAAGGTTAATAGTCGTATGCAAAGCCTGTTGCAGTTGTTTGGGCTTGAAGACAGAATTGTGGTTGATGAAAACGAGAAATCTTATAGTATTGATTGGGAAAAAATAGATAAAATCAGAGGAACAAAGCACATGGAAAGTATTAATTTCCTCAAACAATTAGGCGTATAAATACATATGGACATTTCAATAATTATACCTGTATATAATAAATCCAAGCTTATCAATCGTTGCTTGGATTCAATCTATAATCAGACTACAGACTACTCTTATGAAGTGGTGTTAGTGGATGATGGAAGTACGGATAATAGTGTGGAGCTTATCAAGGCTCGAACGGAAAGTAATATCATTCTGTTTGAGCAGCAAAATGCAGGACCTTCGGCTGCCCGCAATAAGGGTGTTGAGTTATCGCATGGTAAGTATTGTGCTTATCTTGACGCAGATGACTATTGGGAGGATAGTTTCATAGAAAAGACGGTATCGTTTCTTGAGGAACATAAAGACTGTGTGGCAGTTAATGTGGCGCAGCGTCATCTTACGATATCTGGAGAACGTGTTGCTCCTGTTTGCTATAACAATTATTCACATTCTTTTGTTCTTGATGATTTCTTTTCGTTTTGGGCTACTTTTATGCATGTTTGTACAGGAAGTGTTGTTATTAGGTCTGAGGTTATAAAACAGATTGGTGGTATGCGTACTGATTTACGAATTACCGAAGACTTAGAGTTTTGGGCCTTGGTTTCTACTTACGGAAGATGGGGATTCATACCAGAAATATTGTTTGTCAGTGATGGTGTGGAGACCATTACTGATCAGACTGAATGGCTGAGAAAAATGCAAATAAGATGGAACAATGCTCCGTCTGTAGCTGACTGGGAAAAACGTATCGTGAAGCGTGCAAACCAGACAGAGGCTTATAAGAAAGCCAGAGGGCGTATTGGTCGAAATCTCGTTTACTGTCAACTGCTTTCTGACAGGACTCGTATTGCTCGACAAGAGGCTTTGAAATATGGCAATTACTTTACCAAAGATACCATTGGCAAATTGATGAATCTTGCCAAATGGTCACCGTTTACTTGGTGGGGTTTGTGTAAATTCTTGAAATGGAGAGAGTGGCATAGAAAATAATAAGAATCAAATGAAAGCTTACGCACTAATTGTTGGTAATTCGGCATATCATGAGGCAGCATTGGATAACGCTGTCAATGATGCTACAGCAATGGCAAATAAACTGTTAAAATTAGGGTATGTGGTAGATCTTGTAGTTGACGCTACAATAGAAAAAATGTCTGATGCAATAACAGGTCTTTCCAAAAAACTTAAGAATGTCGATATCGCCTTGTTCTATTTCTCTGGCCATGGTCTACAGATAGAAGGACATAACTATCTGACAGCCATTGATGCTAATTTTGCGGATGAAACCAGTATAAAATACCACGGAGGATTTAATGTAAGTGAAGTTATTGAGAGGTTTGAAAAGGCTAATGTGCAAACCAAAATATTGGTTCTTGACGCTTGCAGAAACAATCCTCTTAAACACCGTGGATTAAATGAAGGATTGGCTCCGATATATGCTCCCAAGGGTACGATAATAGCATTCTCTACTTCTCCTGGAGAAACTGCAAGTGATGCAGGAATGGGAGGACATAGTGTATATACTGGTACTTTGTTAAGTTACATAGATGAGGAGAATATCACGATTGAAGAATGTTTTAAGCGTGTTAGAACAACGGTCTATGCTATGACTAAAGGTAAACAGCTTAGTTGGGAACATACATCATTGATTGGTGATTTCTATTTTAACGAAGGTAAGGTAAATTATTCAGATGACGTTCCTTATAGAGATGATGTCGTTTGTGATGGTAAATGGACCTCTTCAGGAACAAAAGCAGAGGCAGAAATAGAAAAATTGAAGGAGTCTAATTGGTATAAACAGAATCCTGCTTTACAAAAATTGGATAGAATGTCCATTCATGACATGGACAAGAATGTTCAATTTTTATTCGGACGAAATCTTCTGCAGGTAGCTGATGGTGATGAGTTTTTGGCAAATAAAATATTTGAGAAGTTAGGAACATGGTTGGAAGACTGGATGGATGGTGAAGAAAATCATGTGCTGAATGGTATCTTGTTTGAAGTGTTTTTCAATTCAGAAGGAAAATTTAGGAAAGAACACTTTAAGTCATCAAAAATTACAGAAATATGCAAATTAGAAGGTAATCGTTTGTATGGAAAATCTTTTGGTTTCATCGAAAAGTTGCTACTGCCATTTAAGCAGTTCGTCTTTTATATCCCTTCGCCTCACCCAAAGTCTCTCTCTATAGAAGCTTTGTTTGAAAGTAAATCATATGATGATGACTTGGAAGGGAAAAGAACCATATATAGGTTAACTTCTTTGCAAATAAAAGGGCTGGAGATTCTTGCCATTGACATGGAAAATACATGGTACCCATCGGCAACAATGGGTGTTTATGAGTTGAAACAAAAACTCTCCTATGAATTGTGTGTGCCTATGAATCGGATTCATTTGACATCAAATGTTTCTATTGACGAATTGGATGATAATATTAGAATACCCCATGATGGTATAAAAGTAAAAAAGTAACGTAAGAGCACATATTTATGATGAAACCAAAGATACTTTTTATTATGCACATGCCGCCGCCTGTGCATGGGGCCTCTATGGTGGGGCAGTTCATTCACGACTCTCAACTTATTAATTCCTCGTTTGATTGCCATTACGTCAATCTGGCTGTGGCAACACGTTTGGAAGATGTTGGAAAAGGGGGATGGCATAAGGCGAAGGATATCTGGAAAAAACTGATAGAGGTACGAAAAGCCGTTAAGGCTGTCAAGCCAGATCTGGTGTATATCACCCCCAATTCGGCAGGAGCACCTTTCTATAAGGATTTCATTACCGTAATGATGCTCAAGATGATGGGGCAAAAAATTGTGATGCATTTCCATAATAAGGGTGTTGCTACACGGCAGAACAGAAAGCTTGACAACTGGATGTATAAGCACTATTTTAAAGGGGTAAAGCTTATTTTGTTGGCTGACGCTCTCTATCAAGATGTTAAGAGGTATGTGAAAAGAGAGGATGTGTTTGTGTGTCCAAATGCTATTCCTGTCATCTCTATGGCCAATGATGAATCTGAAAGAACGGATGCTGTGCCTCATATCCTTTGGCTTACGAACATCATGAAGACAAAGGGCATAATGGAATATCTATCAGCCTTGAAGATTCTTAAAGATAAAGGGGTGAAATTTAAGGCTGATTTTGTAGGTGGCTTGACAAAGGAAATGAGTGGTGAGGAGTTTGACTCTGCCCTGTCTATGATGGGTTTGAATGGATGTTGTACTTATTATGGCCCAAAATACGGCGATGATAAATATCCTTTCTTCTGTCAGGCTGATGTGTTTGTGTTACCTTCTTATACCGAGGCTTTTCCTGTATCTATACTTGAAGCCATGCAGTTTGCTCTACCTGTTGTGGCAAGCAACGTTGGTGGTGTGAGCGCTGAGGTTGAGGATGGCGTTAATGGTTATCTGCTTGGCGGAAAGCAGCCCGTAATGCTAAACAGGTTCCGTCCTGATGCTAAAGAGATTGCAGACAAATTGGAGATGCTGTTGAGTGATGCCGTTCTGCGCGGCAACATGGGCAAGGCCGGCAGGGAGAAATTTGAAAAGGAGTTTACGTTGGAGGTTTTTGAGAAACGCATGACCTGGATCTTGGAACATATTGTCTATCCGCTGTTCTCTAAAATGGGGATTGAGAGAGACTGATATTGGTAGGAACATTCAATATGACATCTGACCACCTATATATCATCGGAAACGGATTTGATTGCTATCATGGGGCTAAATGTTCTTATGCTGAGTTTAGGAAGTATCTGCTAAGACATAGGCCTTATGTGTTGGCTACTTTTGACCTCTATTTCGGATCAAGGTCGCTGATGAACAGTTTTGAAAGTTTCAAGGATTTCTTGAGGTGTCTCGAGATTTCATGGGGATGCCCATCTGGCGGCGTCTACCCAAAGACAACATGGGCTGAGAACAATCTGTGGTGGCGGTTTGAAGAGCATCTGGCTGACCTGAACAGGGAGAAGGTGCTCGATGTTCTTGATGTTGTCTTGCCTGATTGTGACGAAGATTCGGACGGGTTCAGATATTGCGACTATTATCTGGGGCTGGACGGCATTTCGGACATGCTCAACTCTTGTACGTTTGAAATGAGGTATCAGCTGCATAAGTGGATTAACACGTTGGCGTATGGGAAGGGGTTTAAGAAGCGTCTGCTTGATATCGACAAGAATGCCCGGTTCCTGACGTTCAATTATACTGATTTTCTGGAGTCGGTCTATGGCATCGGGAGGGAGCAGATAAGGTATATTCATGGCAGTAGGCATGACAGATATGGAAGCTTGATAATAGGGCATAGCGCCGATGACGAAGGGGGCTTTAAGGCTTGGGTGAAACGTAACGAGCACAGACGGAGGTATAGACCTAACCTTAAAGACAAGAAGGGACGTTATTTTGCCAATGATAAGCTTGCGTATCTTGCTTATTTCTTGAAGGACGGGGCTATGGGCAACTGGAGGTCGTCTGTCAGGTATAATGCGGTACAGGAGGCCCTGGGACGGTTTGAGGATTATTATGCCATCAACATGAAGCCTACGGAGAGCATTATTCTTTGAGGGCTTGGCGTCTATAAGAAAAATTTCTGTTCTTGGCCATTCTCTTTCTGCTGTTGACATGCCTTATTTTGACAGGATCAACGAGGCGATAGGCAAGGATGTTGAATGGGAGATTAGTTGGCATTCTGATGATGACATAAAACATATTGAGGCATTTTGCAGGAGGTTCGGAATTTCTTCTGACAGATGTCATAAATTCAAGTTAGAGGAGCTAGCTGTGCTCCGAGGCATCCATTCGCCTCTGGCGATCTGATTGTTATCTGTGGTATGGATGCAAGTTGGCATCTCAACGATGCTTAAAACCAGTTCCTGTAGCAGCTCTTGCGAACAAGGGATGTTAATGGTTATGGTGGTGAGGGATTGCTCTCTCACCACCTTTTACAAAGAAACAAAGTAAACCACCATTACTGCGTAAGGTCTTAACGCATTAGGTTTTTACTTTTGCTTTCGAGTTCTAAACTTCTTCATCTTATTCTTCATGGTCCAATATTTCCATCATTTGTGCTGCAGTAACAACTTTTGGAGTCTTGGGGAAATGCTTCAAGTTACCAGTAACAAGGAAAGAGTCTTCTTCGCTCAATGCAACTTCATAGAACACTCGGTCGTCTTCATCAGGCATGTCGCCATCGTAAGGAAAACGGGAGGAGTCAATGCCATTAGTTTGGATAAAATACAGTAACCTTTGTATATCTTTGTCTGCCAAATGAAATTTTGAACGATGAAGCACCTCGGAATATTCTTCTATGATTTCATCATTGTACAAGGGCTTGATTTTTCCTGTAAAAAGGCTGTTGATAACTCGGCGTGTTGAGGCAGTGGCATTCTTTGTGATAAAAGCAGACACAAAAATGTTGGTATCAATAACTGCGTACACCATTGCGTTCTTTTCTTAATCGTCTGACTTCTTTTATCTCTGCATTGATCTCATCAAGAGACATTTCTATGTTGTTTTCTCTTGCTGTCTTGCACATGTTTTCAAATGCTTCTATTGCTTCGGCTGTAACCTTGTCTTCTTTGCTTTCCTTTGCCTTGATGGCAAAAGGTATACTTCGTGTGCGGATTACCGCCTTGACAAATACATTGATTGCTGCATTTGCACTCATGCCAAACTGCTCACAGAGGCTGTCGAACATAGCTTTCTGTTGTGAGTCTATTCTGACTGTCATTGATGTCTGTGCCATAACTTTATCTGTTTTAATTAATATTGATTGCAAATATATGGCGTTTTGATGTGAGTTGTATGACTTATGACTTCTTTTTATCAAAGTTTAACAGTAAATGTGAAGTTGGAGGCTTTGGAGCATGGGGGCTTGTATCTCTACTACAGAGGGTGGCATCCATGCCCTGAAGAACCCTCACAGCTATTGTGCTTATATGGTCGCACAGCGTTTGTGATGTGGCGATGTGGAGAGACAAGATGTTGCGCTTATTGGAAGAGAATGGATACACTCTGTGATCATTCGGGTATTTCGAAAAATATGGATGAGGATTGTTAATAACGGTGTAATAATGTTAAACAATCGCTTTTTAGGGCAACAGATATAACAATATAGCCATTTTTTTGTTATTTTTGAATGTGTTTTGACATGAAAGAATGTAAAAATGGTATAGTCTTAATAGACGAATTAAGCAATGGTTTTCACTATTCTGTCATGAAAGGAGTGTGGACATCAATTGTTTCTGTTGCTAAGAAAAACAATGTACAGATTTTTGCAACTACACATGATTTGGATTCTATCAAGGGCTTGCGCGATGCAGCTATGTCTTGTGAGGAATATAACAATTCTATTGTATGTTTTAAATTGCATCGTACTGACAATTCTGAATTGAAATCTTACCAGTATTCTCTTGACAGTGTGGATTATTCATTAAATCAGGAAATAGAAATCAGATAATATGAATCTTGTTTTTATAGAAGCGAAGAACAACAACACCTCCGAATACAACTTTATCAAGACTGTATTGTCTAATATTTATAAGTTCACAGCAATTAAGCAATAAACAGCGTGATAAAATAGGGCGTGGCTTCTGGCTCTTTGATGATCCTAATTATTGGGATTTTACACGAGAGGAACTAAAGCCTTTGTTGGATTTTTTTAAAGAGCATCTTCAATAATTCGCCTCTGGCGATCTGATTGTTATCTGTGGTATGGATGTAAGTTGGCATCTCAACGATGCTTAAAAACCGGTTCCTGTAGCGGCTCTTGCGAACAAGTGATGTTAATGGTTATGGTGGTGAGGGATCACACTCTCACCACCTTTTACAAAGATGAAACTTGAGGTATGGTTAATAAACTATGAAAAAAGTTTTATTTGATAAAACAAGAATAGTAAAGAAGATAAAATAAAGAAAATAATGTAAATGGTTAATGTTTGTGTACAAATTGTTTATATTATTCTTAATATTTTGTATCTTTGCAAAGTTAACTATATTGATGATTAAGTTGATGAGCAATGAGATTAAAGAAACTCTTTTATAAGAACAATACGACTGGGTGGAACGTTAAAGAGGTACGTTTCGATAAGTTAACTCTTCTTGTCGGGGCTTCTGGTGTTGGCAAGACGCAAATTTTGCGTGCTATTAATTCTTTGAAAACAATAGCTAATGGACATTCTGTTAATGGGGCAGAATGGAAGGTGGAGTTTGAAGAAAATGGTGATTACTATTCTTGGTGTGGTTGTTTCGATAATCTGAAGCCAAAAATTGAGGATATTTACCATTTTACAGAAACTGATTGCGCCGTTCTTAGCGAAACGCTGTGTGTTAATGACAGAGTGGTCATCGATAGACAGAATTCTGTTATTACTTACGAGGGTAATCCTACAGTCAAGCTTGATGCCAATAAAAGTGTTGTTGAATTGCTGAAAGAAGAGGAAAGTGTTGCTCCTGTTGCAAATGCTTTCCAAAAAATATATTATTTCTTAAACTCTGATGGGAGTGGCTTGAAAATAACGCCTTCTATTGATGTTGCAAAAAAGGCTAAGCTTGATGTCAAAGATGTTAAGAAACTGAAAGGTCTGTCTCCTTTTGAGAAACTGTTTTTGCTGAAAATAAACGGGTTGAAGGAATATCAAACTATTTTGGAAGACTTTACTTCTATTTTCCCTTTAGTGGAGGATATTGATTTTGCTATAGGGTCTTTTTTCAATGATATGACTATTCCAATCTTGAAAATAAAAGAGAAAGATGTCGATTCTTGGATATTTCAGCAAGACATATCTTCTGGTATGTTAAGAACATTGTCACAAATTGTCATGTTGACATTAGCTGATAATGGGGATGTCTTCTTGATTGATGAATTTGAAAATGGTTTGGGGGTTAATTGTATAAACCAATTGGCAGACTTGGTGATGAACCCTTTTGAGGATATACAAGTAATCATGACAAGTCATCATCCTTATATTATCAACTCTATTCCTTTTGAACGTTGGAAAATTGTTACTCGCTCGGGTAGCGATGTTACTGTTCATTCTGCGGATGAGCTGAATATTGGAACTCATTCTAAGCATGAGGCTTTTATGCAGCTGCTTCAAAGCCCTGCTTATAAAACAGGGCGCTTATGAATCTCTATATTATAGTTGAGGGGGAACAAACTGAAATGAAGGTCTATCCTGAATGGCTTCACTTCCTTGCCCCTCAACTGGAAAAAGTTGATGATGCTTGGAGTATTAAACCAGATTCCCATAGTTACTATCTCTTTAGTGCTGGTGGCATTCCTTCAATCTTTAAGCATGTCTCTAATGCTGTGGCTGATATCAATGATATCAATGCTTCTAGTGATGCTAAGTATGATTTTCTTGTTGTATGCATTGATGTGGAAGAGGAGAGCAGAGAGTATATCGAAGAAAAAAATCAATGGGCAATTAGAAAAGGATAAGAGGAAGCTTAACGACAATACAAAACTCATGATATTTGAGCATAAAATTTGTATGGAATCGTGGTTTTTGGGCAATAGGAAGATTTTAAAAGATAATCCTCAAAACCCGCTTATGCTAAAATATTTGCGTTTCTATAATGTCAAGAATGACGATCCTGAGTTAATGGATAATATTGATTCTGAGGAATTTGCTACTAAAGCTCAATTCCATTTTCAATATCTGAGATGTGTGATGCAGGAGCGTAACATTCGTTATTCGAAGAATAATCCTAAAGAGGTTTGCAACTTAAAATATTTGGAAGAATTGATTAATAGATTTAATAAAACCGGTCATATAAGCTCTTTTGGACGATGGTATAAATTTATTACGAACCTTAAGTTGAAAGTTGGTAAATAGAAGAGATATAGTGTACGAATAATCAAGTATAGGTTATGGTGGTGAGGGATCACTCTCTCACCACCATTTTTAAGAAGCAAATGGGCTTGGCTGTAGTTTGATAGTGATGAAATATATTATCCCAAATCGGTCATTAGGCCGTTTTCTGTATTATTTTATAACTGCTTGCAGTCTTTTGTTTTTTATAAGTTGTCTTTTGCTTGTTTTTAATTCGCAATAGCTCGCTATTACTCATTAAAAGCCAAACAAAATCCATTCTTCTAAAAATCCAAAATCCAAGCAAGCCCTAACGACCGATTTTGGTTAAACAAAAAGAAAAAGGCAGGATGAGCAAGTGGCCGTGCAGAGTTGGGGGATGTGTTGAATGTAAAACGTTGACGGGTCATGATCTACTGATTCTCGATGTAACTCTCGGAACACTCCTGACTGCATCGCTGCCTTTTCTCTTATTTATGAACATTCTCTTTTTTCTCCTTTATGCTTTTTTGTACAGTGGTTGAAAGAGCGCTGTCACTGTTGGGGCTTAATGACAATGCAAAGATACGATGTCTTGTAATGCCACTTAGGAGATATTAGGAGTTGCGCGCTCTTAAGGACTGTTTTTTAATGGTTTTTAGCATTTACTCTCATGGCTCGCCTATGTAATCGAAGATGATGCTGACCTGAATGGAGGTGAAATGCTTGCTGGTGCGGTAATAGCCTCTGGCTTCTAACGCCTGGCAGAGCTCGCGGTTGCGATTGATCCAACGCATGAGGTGGTTGCTGGCGGTGTGGGGGAGGCTGTCGGGGAAATAGAGTAGGGCTAACTCTTTCTTGCTGTAATTGCGAATTTTCATTGTGGTGATGGTTGTTAATGGTTGTAACTATGGCACTTAGATGAGCTATCTATGGCACTTGGATGGGCTATCTATGGCACTTGGGATTGGAAACATGATGGGTACGAGATTTTGGTACACGGGGATTTGAACACGAGATTTTTTTCACACGAGATTTTTTGAACACGAATCGCACGAATAACACGAATCTTTTTGGCACACGGGGCTTTCTTACATGAGGTTTTTGGCACACGGATCTCACTCTCACGGATTTTGCCTTCGGCACTTTGAACACGAGATTTTTTTCACACGAGATTTTTTTGAACACGAATAACTCGAATAACACGAATATTTTTTGGCACACGGATCTCACTCACGGATTCTTTGCTCTTGATGTTTGAACACGAATCTTACGAATAACACGAATTTTATTTGGCACACGGATATCATTTTTTTTGCACACGGATCTCACGAATCTCACGGATTTTGAGCCTTCGGCTCGTTGTGAACGACAACTCGTTGTGGTTATTGACTCGTTGTGGTTATTGACTCGTTGTGGTTATTGACTCGTTGTGGTTATTGACTTGTTGTGGTTATTGACTCGTTATGGTTATTGACTCATTGTGGTTATTGGCTTGTTGTGGTTTAAATGACAAATCAAAAAAGATGTCCGTGAGCCATGCGAAGCATTGGCAGATCCGTGAGATCTGTGAGATCCGTGTGCAAAATAAAAATATTCGTGCGATTCGTTCCTCATGTGAGCGCACCGCCGCGAACAAAGATCCGTGAGATTCGTGAGATCCGTGTGCGTCCTCTCTCAAGTAGTTCCATGTGCAAAAAATTATTCGTGTTATTCGAGTTATTCGTGTTCAAAAAAACTCGTGTTCAAAGAAAATCTCGTGTTCAAGATGATGAGTGGTTCAAGATGATGAGTGGTTCAAGATGATGAGTGGTTCATTTGTGGTAAGTGGATTCATGTGATAGGTGTGACACATGACAGATGTGACACCTGGTTTTGATAACTTTTTCTT
>ERZ1034680.649-NODE-649-length-15885-cov-11.224384_pt1 | contig 15885 bp, 15 predicted proteins | sample MGYA00520639_ERZ1034680 | MGnify/ENA primary metagenome ERZ1034680 (study PRJEB33766, sample SAMN09781760) | gut metagenome | biome: gut microbiome | host: Homo sapiens | place: Madagascar | study: EMG produced TPA metagenomics assembly of the PRJNA485056 data...
CATATACACATATATATTATGAAACCACACACAAAGACAATAGTCGGCGCTGCCACAGTACTCATCATAGCCGTCGCGGCATGGTGCACATGGCAGACATGGCCGTCGAGTGCCTCCAGCATGCGCCGCACAGCCATAGTCGTCGAACAGCTTACATGGCACGAAGTGACGGTAGACAACCGCCCCGTGCTCTACTTCGAATCAGCCGAGGGCGACTCAGCCCTTACCGGCATCACATCCGTGCGCGACTCTGCCACACACCGCCGTCTGACAATGGGATTCTGGACCAACAGCCTGCCCCTGATGCCCACCTGCCGCGGACGCGTAGTGGCTCCCTACACAGCCGAGGGCGGCGTGCCGCACAGCCTCAACGACTCTGCCATAGTGCGCCTGTGCCGCCTCTCTGCCGACCTACAGCTCAAGCGATTGCTGACACAGAAGTCCGAACTCGACTACTACATACGTGTGCACGGCGTTCAGGACAACGGCTATCAGCAGATAGCATCGCTCGCCAACAGCATCAACCACGCCACCAATGCCGTAAAGGCAGCACGCCACATCATCGACAGTCTGGCTACAGACAAACGTCGACACCACTTTGCACTCTGCACAAAAGCCACATTCACAGTGACCGGACACGACGACGAGGGCAAAACCATACGCCTGCCGATGCACCTCGTCAGCCGCGACAGCACCTTGCAAATGGCTGTGCTGCAAACCACCGACCGCAGCACACCCGACTGGGCTAAACCCGCCAAGTTGCAACTTTGGAACGCCTCAACGCCACGCACCATTCTCACAGCAGCCACCCCGGCTCTCGGCGTGCGCGGAATAGAGTCGGACACCGTAAGCCCCATCATCGTCCAGGGCACCGTACAAGCATCGGGCTGCCACAACATGTCGCGCCTGCTCGCCCCCGACGGAGCACCCGTATACACCAGTCGCGGCCACTTCATAGGCGTAGTAAGCAGAAAGAAAATCATCTCGCGTCGCGAAATCAGTAAACTGTTGAAGAAATGAAGACACACATCACACATCTGTTTATATTAGCACTGCTCCTGCTGACGTCGTGCCGCGACATCACGCCCGACACCATAGTCAGCCAGCGCGGCAAATACACCTATTGCGGCACCGTAAAGAACGGCCGCTACGACGGCTACGGCACACTCAGCATAGGCGACAGCACCATATACGCCGGACAATGGCGCGACGGCAAACGCAGCGGAAAGGGCGTGAGCCACGACTCGCTACATCACCGCATCGTTGGCACATGGCGTGCCGACACACTGGTGCGAGGCACATGGACCGACTCTACAGGCACCTATTCGGGCGAGATGAACCGCGACGCCATTGCCCACGGACACGGCAGCTTTGCCGATACACAGCAGGGATTCTACTCAGGACAGTGGCGCGACGGACAGCGCACGGGATTCGGATTTGCACTCCTGCCCAAGAAGCATCTGCGCATAGGCGAGTGGTCGAAAAACCGATTCCTGGGCGAACGGCTCGAATACACCGCCGACCGCATCTACGGCATCGACCTGTCACGCTTCCAGCACGACGTAGGCCGACGCCACTACCCCATCGACTGGAGCCGTCTGCGCATAGCCCACTTAGGAACAATATCGCGCAAGCATGTACGCGGCAAGGTAGACTATCCCGTATCGTTCTGCTACATCAAGTCGACGGAGGGCACAACCATACGCAACCGCTACTTCCGTGCCGACTATGCGGCTGCCCGCCGACGCGGCATCAAGACCGGAGCCTACCACTTCTTCTCCACACGTACGCCTGCCGACCGCCAGGCACGCTTCTTCATAGCCAACTCAAAATTCTCGAAGGGCGACCTGCCCCCGGTTCTCGACGTTGAGCCAACCCACGCAATGATCAAGAAGATGGGCGGACCCGAAGCCCTGTTCCGTGCCGTGCGCACATGGCTGCGCATCGTAGGTCAGCACACTGGCACCCGCCCTGTGCTGTACATCTCGCAAACATTCGTCAACCGTTACCTCCCTTCCGCACCCGACCTCAAGCGCGACTACAACATCTGGATAGCACGCTACGGCGAATACAAGCCCGACGTACACCTCGTCTACTGGCAGCTATGCCCCGACGGACGCGTCACCGGCATACGTCCCGAAGTAGACATCAACGTATTCAACGGCTATCGCTCCGAATACGAAGACTTCCTGCAGCGCGAATGCATCAAGTAGACGGAGGCGGAGCAGAGCTCCGAGTGTTGTGGTGAGATGTTGAGATGGTGTTAACTACCATAGAAAAGCCGGGGCAGTACTATATGCAAATATTGTACAAGCAGTAAAAAAGTGTTACAAAATAAAAATCGATTCTAGAGATTTCTGGAGTCGATTTTTATTGTTTCAGCGGTGTCCGACACCCTTGATTTTCCATTCTGGGCTTCTTTGCAATGCAACGGGGGCTTAAATGAAATGCAAAAGGGGTCCTTTTGCAACGAAAAGGACTACTTTTGTGTTTATAAAAATTGCGCACTTCTACTCACATCCAGCATAACGCACTGTATATAAACAATATAACGCTGCACGCTCAAAACTCAAGAATTTCGGCTCAAAGATTTCTTCGTGCGCTCAGCTCGCAGTTTTGAGCGATTAAAAAAGCAAATATTGTAATCCCAAAAGCATGGTAAGAAGGCAAAATGAAAGTCTATTATCACGCAACCTTACTTCATCTCCTCAAAGATTATTACTACAGAATAGCAATGAGTTACCTGTTGGCGAAATTAAGTCAGTGCATACTTAATTCTACCAATGGGCTTGTCGTTAATGAAGTTTACGTATTGCAGAATGGTAAGTGCACTATTTTTGCCAATGATAGATGTAACTGAACGCACACTTAGTATTGGCTTGCGTTTCGCTAAATGGTACATATTCCAATATGTGCTGTTGTTCTGTATGCCCTTTATCTGGGGCGGTAGTCTGTGTACGGGTACGGCTGTATGCATTGCCATATACACGCTGTTTTACTCGCTGTATTGGGAATTTGTGCCTGTCAAGAAACGCTTAAATGGCTTATACTTGCCGCTGGTCCCATATATAGTTTTGGCATTTCCATGCTGTTTGATATGGAGTGATTACTTCCCTTCATTATTGATTGCATGCCTTTTGCCAATGTATGGAGCGATCTGTTTCACAGTAGTCAAACTATCGAAGAGAGGGCTAAAAAAGAAGAATAACAAAAGAACAAAGCGATTGACTATTGCATTCTCTATAATGCTTGTTCTAATAGTTTCCAAGATGTTAAGTGTGTCTTGGGGATGTAAGGGACATGGTAGCGTTGAAGGGGAAAAGAAAGAAATACTTCAACGTCGCGACTATCTTGTGGAAACACTTGTAGTGTCACCTTCTCAAGTCTTAGATGAAATGCCATCGGGAATAGATGAGCAGTTACAAGGCGAATGGGCATTATATTCCTGCTCTATGCTTTCAGCAGCATTGTCAAACATATCGTCATTATATCCTGAGACAAAAGAGGAGAACTTGCGTAACATTGATAAACTTATCCAAATCATCAGGTCTTCGGAATTGCGTAAATATGATAGTGACCGATGGGGAGAAGATCCGTTAAGCAGCCTAAGCGGCAATCAGAGTCATGTCTCATACCTAAGCCATCTGGCATATATGGTAGATTTTTTCACGTACTGAAACTTTACTGTGATATAACAAAACATCATATGACGGAGGGTATCGCATGACAGAAGGCATTGAGTCAACAAACCTCACCATACTGCAACCAAAACAATCCACTCACCGACTCCTGTACACCCAAAATACAAATATCGCCTGCGCAAAAGTACACAAGAGATTCGATAAGTGAACACGTCAAATACTCTTTTCCAAAAACATTTTACATTATTTTCATATTTTTTTTCAAAAACATTTGTGATTATCATTTTTTTATTAAATTTGCAAGGCAATATAATGGACTAAAGCACTTAGTTCATTTACAAATGCAAGTAAACAGATTATCAAACTAAAAAACAAAAAAAAGAAACAGACAGATATTAAATGAACGTCTACGTGGGAGTTGCTCAGTGAACACATTCCATAACAGGGATTTCATCCCCTTTAATTGGGTTCTTCCGTTAAATGCATGGATGAAATAAGATAATAGTTTTTATCTGAAAATAAAGCCTTTGGCGTATCCAATGTAACTACTCAGCACCCCTATGGGCATGAATAGTTACCAAACGAAGAAATAAAGTTATATAAACCTAAATATCAGAGAGTTATCAATTATTCAGTAAACATTAATTAAAAAGTATGATTAAGAGAATGTCTCTAAAGTTAGGTCTGTGCATGGCTATGCTTTGCATGTGTACCTGTCTGCCGTCTGTATTCGCTGCTCCTGCACGACCAGGCGTAATCACCGTAACTCAACGTGACGGTACTCAATTGCAAATCCGTATTTACGGAGATGAGTATTACAACTACACCATGACCGCCGATGGGTACACCTTGGTAGGCGGTGCCGATGGAGATTACTACTTTGCCAAACTTAACGGCAAAGGTCAGTTGGTTTCTACAGGCATCAAAGCTAAACCATTAAATAAGCTTAGTGCTGCTGAACGCCAAGCGGTAGCCGCTTCGAAAGGTGTGTTGCCGGTTCGGACACAGAGCCAGAAGGTTATGGCTGCTTCCAGAAACGTTTCGCGTGCCGCTACTAATAAGAATGGTGCTCCTGCATTGATGGCAAGCTCACGCTTCAAAGCCGAAGGTGAAAAAGAATTCCTGGTTCTGTTGGTGCAGTTTAAAGACATTCCGTTTAAAGTGGAAAATCCTAAGGAAGCTTTCGACCAGATGCTGAACTCCGATAGCTATACGGCAAATAACGCTACTGGAAGTGTTAGAAAGTTCTACATGGACAACTCGAATGGTAAATTCAAACCTAAATTTGTAGTAAAAGGCGTATACACAGTAGGCAAACGTTCTGAATACGCAACTCCTACCGAAAGCGGATTAGACGAAACAAAAGTCACCAACATGATGACTGATGCCGTTAATTTGGCAAAGGCTGATGGAGTAAGTCTTTCTCAATTCGCTGAAAACGGAGCTATCAGAGATATCTGCATTATCTTCTCAGGAGGTACAAGAAACGACGGTAGCGATGCTAATGGTATATGGCCTAAGCACAGAGCTTTGGGTAATGGTATCAATATGGATGGAGGCGTGCTTTACGGCTTTACTTGCGTAAGTGAGTTGCGTAATCGCTATGCAGGTATCAGCATGACTGGTATGGCTCCTTTCTGCCATGAGTTTGGTCACGCTTTAGGCTTGCCCGACTTTTACGATGCTGACGGTGATGCCAATGGTACAGGTGCCGACAACGGCTTCTTCTCATTGATGGGATATGGTATGAACTTGAACGACGGTTGCACACCGCCGGCACTTGGTATCTTGGAACGCTGGATGCTGGGATGGGCTGAGCCGAAAGAACTAAGCGAAGCAGGTAACTATACCCTTAAATCTGTAGTAGATGGCGAGGGCTATCAGGTTAAAACAGGAACCGAAGGCGATTATTTCTTGTTGGAATGCCGCGGTACTAAGAAAAACGTATGGGATAACCCCGATTATCTGAATGATTATAAGGTAACCGACGGAACAGCCTGGGGATTGGTTGTTCATCACATCGATAACACTCAGTCTGCTAAATGGATGTACAATAACGTAAACAGCGCGAAAGGTAGCGAATGTGCCTGGATGGTATATTCTAACTCGGCAAGCGTAAATGGAAAACCCGCACGCTACGTTCCTTCTCATTGCTTCTTCCCGGGTGCAAGCAGCGTTACTTCACTTAAGAGTAACTCTAAGACCGGGTTCATATCACGTGCAGGAACTCAGACTGTAGTAGAACTTACTGATATCACTCTTGGCAATCAGGTTGTTACTTTCGTTGCTTCACAGCACGCATCAGCTATCAGCGATGTTACTGCACAGGCATTCCAGCGCGATGCTGTTATCAAGTGGGAAGACGATATGGCTTCTAAGTGGACAGTAACTTATAAGAAAGAAGGTGACGAAGAAGAACAGTCGGTAGAAGTTAAATCACCTATCGTTCATCTGTCAGACTTGACTCCGGGTGCTAAATACACAGTAGTAATTATCGGTAACGGTGCCAGCTATGAGTTGTCGGTTTCTACTCCGGCTCTTTCTGCTGCATTGCCGCGCATCGGCATCTCTGCTAAGAAATGCGTTTCTACAGAACCAGTATTGCTTTTACTCTCAGACTTTACTGATGCAGTCGAAGTAAACTGGACAGTAGACGGCGAAAAGGTTTCAGATCCTTTCTTGAAACTGAAAAAAGGTCTTCGTCGCGTTCAGGCAGAAGTAACTCGTGCCGACGGAACGAAAGAATACTTCGTTAAATACGTAACTGTTTATATGTAATATGTAAACCCTTCAAAAAAAGATTATATGAAAACATTAAAATACATCTGCTTGGCATTGTGCGCTATGGTGGCATTCGCTTGTAGCGACGATGACGCCCTCGAAGCTCAGCGTTCCGAAATCCAATCATCTACCGAGATGGGTATCTACCGCAACGGTCAGAGCTGGTTGGCATTCGATAATGATACACACCTGTACAGCTGCAATCCTTCGGCCAAGACATTTACCATCATGACCGACGATGGGGTGAACTATACTACACTTACCCTGGAAAACTTGCCTACCGAAGCTGTAAAAGTAGACGGAAAGCTTACCGGAAACATGGGTGTGGAAATGGAGAAAATAACCGGAATCTATTTATTAAAGAAAGACGTGCGCTACATTTGGTTGTGGTCTGACGATGCGGGCATCGGTTTTGTGTTGCCTAAGTTCGGTATGGACAAGTAAACAGATTGCACAGAAATTTTTATAATGGAAAGTATGAAAACAAAATGCTATTTATTCTTGTTCATGCTGCTGTTTTGCGTAGGACAAGCAATTGCACAAGGCATAAACGTAACAGGTACTGTAATCGATGAAACCGGCGAGCCGATTATCGGAGCTTCTATCCTGGTTAAAGGAACTACAAACAGAACCGTAACCGACTTGGACGGTAATTTTGCTCTTACCGAAGTGAAGAAAACCGATAAGTTGGTATTCTCTTATATAGGTATGGAGACTGTAGAGTTGAGTGTTAAGCCTCAGCTTAAAGTAACCATGCGTAGCGATAGTAAGCAGTTGGAAGAAGTCATGGTGGTAGCATTCGGTCAGCAGAAGAAATCTTCGTTTACCGGTTCGGCAGCTGTGGTGAAAGGCGATGCCTTGTTAAAGCGTCAGGTAACCAGTGTTGCCGGAGGTTTGCAAGGACAGGTAGCCGGTATGCAGATGACAAATACCAGTGGTGACCCTACAAACGCAGGCTTTAACATAGCTATCCGTGGTTTTAGCTCTATCAACGCAGGTACTTCACCGCTTATCATTGTAGACGGTGCTCCGTACGATGGTGGATGGAACAACTTGAACCCTAGCGACGTAGAAAGCATCACTGTATTGAAAGACGCTGCTTCTAACGCCTTGTATGGTGCGCGTGGTGCCAACGGTGTAATCATGATTACTACCAAGAAAGGTACTTCTGAAAAAGCTACTATCACCCTCGACGCTAAGTGGGGTGTTAACAGCCGTGCCACTCAGGAATACGACTACGTGAAAGATCCTGCTCAATATTACGAAATGCACTATTTGGCATTATATAACAGTAATATCCGCGATAAGGGCATGACTCCGTACGAAGCTCACGCTGCAGCTAATAACGCTATGGGTAAGCCTGATTCTGAAGGTGGTTTGGGATATATGATCTTCTCAGTGCCTAGCGGTGAGAACTTGATTGGTACAAACGGAAAACTTAACCCGCACGCTACTCTTGGTAACCGTGTAGCTTATAACGGTAAAGTATTCACTATCATGCCCGACAACTGGTTGGACGAAGGTTTCCGCAAGGCATTGCGTCAGGAATATAACTTGAGCATTACTGGTGGAAGTCAGAAATTGAACTATTATAGCTCTTTTGGATATTTAAAGAACGAAGGTATCGTTTATAATTCAGACTATCAGCGATACACTGCCCGCTTCAAAGCCGATTATCAGGCTAAGGAATGGTTGCGTATCGGCGCTAACATGGGCTTCACTCATTCAGACCAGCACAATGTAGGTAGCGGTACAGCTTCTTTGTTTGGTATGGCTACTAATATGGCTCCTATCTATCCTGTATATATGCGCGATGGAGAAGGAAATATCATGACCGACGAACACGGACTTATGTACGACTACGGTATGGGCGCTAACGGTGGACAGAAACGTCCGTCTACTATGCTTCCTAACTCTAACCCGTTGCAGACAAACCAGTTGAATACAAACAAGACATATTCTAACTTGATGACCTTGACAGGATATGCCGATATCACTCCGTTCCAGGGACTTAAACTTACAGTAAACGGAACAGTCAGCAATAAGGAAGATAAAACAACTGCTGCTTCTCAGCCTTTCTACGGAGCTACATCACTTACATATCCGGGCGGTTATGTACAGCAGACAGCTTCGCAGGTATACTCTGTAAACTTCCAGCAGATTGCTAACTACATTACTCAGATTGGTCGCCACAACATCACATTGATGGCCGGACACGAAAATTATAAATATAACTACAACTACGTTTGGGGTAGCCGCCAGAACATGTTCTCATTCTTCGAGAGCCAAGTATTGGATGGTGCCGTTAAGGTAGAAGATAACGGTGGTAACATCTCACTTTACAATACAGAAGGTTACTTCTCTCGTGCTATGTATAACTTCGATGAGAAATACTTCTTGTCAGCTTCTTATCGTCGTGACGCTTCTTCTCGTTTCCATCCAGACCATCGTTGGGGTAACTTCTACTCACTTGGTGGCGCTTGGACTTTGAACAAAGAAGAGTGGTTTAAAGTAGATTGGGTTAACATGTTGAAACTGAAAGCATCTTGGGGTCAGCAGGGTAATGATAACATCGGTGATTATCGATATACCGATACCTTCTCTCTGAAGAACTTCAACGATCAGGTAGCTTTCGTACAGAGCACAGTAGGTAACAAGAACATCACTTGGGAAACCAACAGTAACTTCAATATCGGTGTCGATTTTGAATTGTTCAAGAGCCGCCTTACAGGTAGCGTTGAATACTTCCGTCGTAAAACTACCGATATGCTTTGTATCGTATACGTGCCATTGTCAAGCGGATACTTCAGTTCTTACGATAACGTAGGAGATATGTTGAACCAAGGTGTCGAAATTGACTTGCATTACAATGTAATCCGTACAAAAGACTTCAATTGGACTGTTAATTTTAACGCTACACACTATAAGAATAAGGTGTTAATGCTGAACGAAGACAACAAGAACGGTACTCTTGATGGATATAGCGGTTATGTAAACGGTAACTACTTTACTGGCGAAGGACTTCCTTTGCACACATTCCGTTTGAAGAGATATGCCGGAGTAAACGAAAAAGGTGAATCTACATGGTATATGAAAGACTCTAAGACAGGCGAGTTGACTACAACTACAGAGCAGTCAAGAGCTACATACTTTAACTGCGGTTCTTCAGACCCTACTCTCTACGGTGGTTTGAGCACAAGCTTCAGCTATAAAGGCATCGACCTTTCTGTAAGTTTAAACTATAACATCGGTGGTAAGGCTATCGACTCTGGATATAGAGCATTGATGAGCAACTGTGCTCCGGGTAACACTGGTAAGGCATTCCATAAAGACCTTCTTAACGCTTGGTCTGAAACAAATACCACATCAGACATCCCTCGTTTCCAGTACGCTATCAACACTATCGATAACAACTCAGCTTATACTTCAGACCGTTTCTTGACTAACGCTACAACATTGTCATTGCAGAACATCAACATCGGTTACACAGTACCTCGCAAGTGGGCTAACAAGCTGAGCTTGAGCAGCATCCGTTTGTATGCATCAGGCGAAAACCTCTACTACTGGAGCAAGCGTAAAGGTTTCGACCCACGCGGAAGCTTCTGGGGTACAACCTCTAACACAAGCTATTCTGCTATGCGTACATTCTCAGGCGGTGTTACAGTATCATTCTGATAGGATTCATTGTATAATTTAAAAACGAAGAATATGAAAAAATATATGAATCGTTTATTCGTTGCACTGGGAGCCGCTTCTATGTTGGGCTTTACAGGATGCATTGAAGAAACTTTTCCAACCGACATGGCTACTCCAGATCAGGTATCAAGTTCTAGCCAGTCGTTGCAATACATGACAAACAGCTTGCCGGCTTATATAGTAACCAAAAGCACATACAGCGGTGGAGACTTCGACTGGGGTTATACTTGCCAGATGTATGTACGCGAACTTTACGGCGAAGACTTTCCGGCAAACGATGACGGATATAATATGTGGAAATATGCCGAAAGAGCATCTTCTGAAATCTTGAACGTGGCTCTTTACTCTTTCTCATATTATTATCACCTTATCAAGAACGCCAATAACGTAATTGTGATGGCTTCTGATTTGGCTGCCACAGGAAACGCTAACGCTAAAGCCAGCTTAGGACAAGGCTACGGATTCCGTGCTTTGAGTTATCTTGATATGGCCCGCTTGTTCGAATTCCGCCCTACAGGTGTAGAACGCTTGGACAATGCTGCACAAGAAGATGGAGTAATGGGTATTACAGTGCCTATCTTGAGAGAAAATATGACTGTAAGCGAATATAAGAACAACCCATGTGTTCCGTTCTATACAATGTATCGCTTCATCATGAACGACCTTAACAAGGCCGAAGAATGCCTGGAAGGATATAAGCAGTCTACCATCGCCTTTATGGACCAAAACGTTATTTACGGACTGAAAGCTCGCTTGTGGTTGACTATGGCTACTCGCTTTGAAAACTCACCCGAAGACTTGGCTAAGCAGATTGAAGCCGACGCCAATACAGACGGATACGGAGTATTGGGCATTACTTCTGCAAACGACTGTTATCAGAAGGTAGCCGAATATGCTCAGAAAGCGATAAAAGGCCATACACCGCTTACCGAAGAAGAATGGACAGAACCCACTACAGGTTTCAACACTCCGCAGTCTTCTTGGTTGATGGGTGCTTCTATAACTTCAAAAGAACAGGTAAACAATACCACTTGGCATCAGTTAATCGGTATCTTGGCTTCTGAAACTACTTGGGGATTCAACCAATATAATTTCTTCCGTTGTATAGGCAAGTCATTGTACGACCAGATAGGTAGCGGCGACTGGAGAAAGAACAGTTGGATAGCTCCTGCCGACGCTGGAAAGAGCGCTGTTCCTTCACAGTACAAAACAAACCTTACCGACGCTACATGGAAGAAACTTCCTGCATATTCTAACATCAAGTTCCGTCCGGGAAGCGGCTCGTTGGTTTCTCGCGAAACAGGTTCTATAGGCGACTTCCCGATGATGCGTGTAGAAGAGATGTATTTCGATTATTTCGAAGCCATCGCTCACACTCAGAGCGTAACAGATGCAGCGGCTGCATTGCAGGAGTTCGTTAATAAGTATCGTTATACCGATAATTCTTATACTTGCAAGGCTACTACGCTGAAAGATTTCAATAAGGCTTTGATGGTACAGCGCCGTATCGAGTTCTGGGGAGAAGGTATCAATATGTTCGACTATAAGCGTTTACGCTTGGCCGTAACTCGTAACTATAACGGTACCAACTACAAGACTGACTTTATACGCTTGAATTCTAACGCAGGATATGTGGCTCCGTGGATGAACTACCGCATTCCTGAATCGGAATTAACTTATAACCAAGCTATCATTCTTGCTCCAGACCCATCGAGTGCTATTGTGGCGCAATAATCTATTAATATGAATTTCAAAGAAATGAAAGATATGATGAAAATCAATACATTCTTTTATATGGCCGTCATCGGATTAGGTTTGGGCCTGTCTTCATGCAGTGACGATGAATACCAAAGAGGAGAAGAACCCGTTCCTTATAACATGACTGCCTATTTCTCGGCAAATAACAAGGCTGAGTATGTATTTACTCCCGAAGATGTTGCCGAATCGAGCACATTGCAGCTTGAGGTAAAGCGTCTGCAGTCGGACGATGCTGCTTCTATACCTGTTATCGTGGTAGATAAAGACGATATCTTTAAGATTCCAGCTACTGTAGAATTCGAAGCCGGAGAATCTACCGCAACTTTGAATGTAGAATATGCAGGAATTGAAGAAAAGAAGTTGTGTAAGTTCTCTATCCGCTTGGACGAGAATTTCACAGACCCTTATAAGAAGGTAGAAGGTTCTGACGTATATGCCGCATCAGTATATGTTTCAAGCTGGCGACAGATTACGAAGAACGTACAGTTCTGGTTCACCAATATCAACGATAAGTATAACAACAAAATCTTCCATAACGCTAACTTCTATCAGTTGGAAGGTCAGAACCGTTTCCGTTTCGAAGATTACTTGGGTTCGGGTATCGATATGCAGTTCACTATCGTTCCTACCAAGGCTAACATCACTTTCTCGGCTACCGACCCTAATACATGGGTAGGTCGTTTGGAACCGGTAAGCAATTACATGGACGGAGGAACAGAGGCTATCGGTAGCTACTGGTGGTTTATGCAGGATAATACTTCTTTCGCTACTTGGAAGTTGCCGGTATTTGACACAACAGTAAACTACATTAACTTCTATTCTAACTACATGAGCGAATTCAATTATGTAAGCGGTGGAGGTAAACAGATGACAGATAACATTTGGATAGACAATAAGTCTTACCGATATGCTATCGTTAATTTCTATTGGAATACAGCCGACCGTACCATTGAAGTACCTGAAAATTAAAAAGAAAGATGAAACAGAATTTATTTAAATACATGATGCGCAGAGCAGGAGTTATCTTACTGCTGGCTGCCGCTTGCATGGGAATTTTCTCTTCGTGCAGCGATGATGACGATACGCTCAATGGCAAATTAGACAAGACAAATGCCGAAGTGCTCTCACAGAGCGTCAGCTCGTTGTCTTTCACTTGGAAAGCCATAAAGAACGCTTCGCAGTATGCTTATGAGCTGAGGGATCCGGATGAGAATTTGGTGGAAAGCGGTGTTACAACCGACCTTGCCGCTTCTTTTACCAATCTGCAGCCTAACACTACATACCAATTGAAGGTATGGGCGTATGGAGCTTACGGAAGCGGATATGAAACTTCTGAGCCTATCTATCTTACAGCTACTACTCCGGCTATAGTGCAGTTAGGAACTCCAAAAGTTACAGTAGTTACATCTGGAGCTACTACTACTGCTAGTTGGAAATCTGTAGAGCACGCTAAGAAGTACGAGTACTACGTTAAGCTTAAAGGTGCCGACAAGGTATTAGAAAGCGGTACTGTTACCGATACCGAAGTAGCTCTTTACGGATTGGTTGGCGAATACGAATTAGGAGTTAAGTCTATTTCTACAAGCGAGGCTTATAGCGATTCAGAATACGACAAAGTAGAATTCAAAGTAGAAAAGAGAGAAGTATGGCGTACAGTAGGTACATTCGATGATGGTGCCGGAAACTCTTGGAAAGCTACTATCGTGGCATATAGCAACGACTCTTACACCATACTTAAATGGTATGGCAATGAAGGCTACGATTTGGAATTCTCTGTAACCAGTGGTGGTAACGTTGCTGTTACAAACGCTTATAAAGATGACGGCGGATGGTATTATGTACGTACTGATGCTACTCACCATTTGACGGTACATCATACTTATCATTCTTCATTCAGCGGCAACAGCACTTCTGGTAAGATAACGATTTATAATGGTAAGGATATCACATTTACTTGGTCTGTGCCCGTAACTGAATCATGGCGTGCCGAAGGTACTTGCAGTATACAGGGTTATAATTGGAAAGCTACTTTGGTAGCATATAGCGACGGTTCATACAAGCTGCTTAAATGGTATGGACACGATGGTTATGATTTGGAATTCTCTGTAGGTTCTGACGGTAAGCCGACTTTCCTGAATGCAGTGAAAGTAGAAAATGGTTGGTATTATATTAAGGTTGCAGCAAACTCACAGTTGGGCTTGTATCCTGCGTATCAATCTACTTTCAGCGGTAATAAGAACAGTGGTTCGTTCTCATTCTACTCTACGTATTCTGAACCTTTCAAGTTCTCTTGGTGAGGAACAACACAGCAGACTGTTGACGCACTTGTAGGTACTTATTCGCAGGTTTCTAAGGGATATGAAAAACTTACAAATACCCGTTGGCGGAATTAATTTAAGTTGATAAATATGAATAAAAGGTTGTACATATCGCTGGTTTTTTTAGTAACTTAGTGGTGATCAAAACATTAAGTTCAAACCATCGTATGTACAACCTTTATACAAAATTCGTCAAAATACGTAAGCGTATCCGCAATGCTTGTATATATACATCAAAAAAATATCGCTAAAGTTTTTATTCTTGAGCGATATTTTTTTGTTTCCATTTATCCGGCAGCAATTCCCGGTACTTACTTGGCGGTGTTCTTGGTGACAGTGCTGCAGCTTTGTTGATGACATCAGATATATAGTCAAAGAAGTTGATACCTTGCAGTCTGCAGGAGCATGCAAGCGAATAGAACATGGTTGCCCGTTTGGCACCGGCATGTGACCCGAAGAAAAGTGAGTTTCTTCGGGAATTAGATTTTTTATTCACGCAGCAAAGGTAAAGAGATAAAAAATATGGACAAGGCTGCATCGCGGATACTTCACGTTTCTTTACTTGGTAAACGCTGTTTTTTTCATTGATTGTGCTGGCTTTTGGGATAAAGATGTTATCTTTGCGGTGTAAAATATGATACCAATATCAAAAAAACACTCTAACATGATATTTGAACGTAAGAAATACTTGGATGAACTTATTGCAGGACGTGGAATATCGGCACCGAGACTAAATACTACTTCGCAGACATCGGCATTCGTGCAGCTATTCTCAACTATCGCCAACAAGAGGAAACGCACATTATGGAGAATATCATCTATAATGAACTCCGTAGTCGTGGATATAATGTGGATGTAGGATTGGTAGAGCTTGGTGGCAAGGATGAGAATGGCAAGTTTGTCAGAAAACAGTTGGAGGTAGACTTTGTGGTGAACCGCCCTCCATACAGAGTGTATATCCAATCGGCTTTCCACATGCCTACGCCGGAGAAGGAACAGCAAGAACGTCGCCCATTATTGTCAATCAATGACCACTTCCGTAAGATTGTCATTGTTGGCGATGATATTCACCGCAAGGAGGACGAACTCGGAGTATTGACTGTTGGGGTGTTGGATTTCTTGACGGACAAAGATTTACTTGAACTGGGATAAACGTAATGATGATATTTAGAGATATGCTATGGACAAGCAGCTTTGAAACAGCATTGAAGTTCTGCGACAACTGGCTAAAGTCATACCCCAATTCCATCATGCTAAAACGAATTCGTGCAGAAGTGCTGGTCGATGGGTATGTCATAGACAATTACACGAAAGAAGGTTCATTCAACATGCTCGCTCAGGCATATTCGGCTAATAACAACGAGCCGATGGCCACCAAAATGCGGTCAGAATATGAACGCATCAAGAAGCAAAAGAAGGGATTGTATGATTCCTGTAAAGGGTTGTAAATTTAACAAGAGTAAGCGTATCCGCGATGCTAGTATATACACATCAAAAAAATATCGCTCAAGTTTTTATTCTTGAACGATATTTTTTTGTTTCCATTTATCCGGCAGCAATTCCCGGTACTTACTTAGCGGTGTTCTTGGTGGCAGTGCTGCAGCTTTGTTGATGACATCGGATATATAGTCAAAGAGTATGCGGTGTGCTGACTGATAGCAAAGATGCCAATGCTTATTGGAGAAAGCTGA